>SMEP01000877.1_pt1 | contig 13329 bp, 9 predicted proteins | sample 2456231 | NCBI WGS metagenome assembly SMEP01 (sample SAMN10132595, study PRJNA489261) | soil metagenome | isolation source: day1 control-silty clay loam soil ammended with raw manure from dairy cow... | place: USA | collected 2015-05-15
CAATACCATCGTCATTCACCGGGCAGACCGCCTGGGTCTGGCCCAGCTGCATCAATTGCGTGGCCGCGCCGTCAATAATATAGACCGGTTGAAAACTCATGCTTGGCTCCCGCTGGCGGTTTCAGCGGCGGGTTTTTCCCGACGTAAATCGAAGGGGAAATCATCCACAGCAATCACCCGGTCACGCAAAATGTCGCGTGCCTGGATTTGCTCGTATTCCTGAGCGGTGATACCGCCAGCCTGGAAGACGGCTTCGGCCAGATCGCGCACGTTGGCTTTGGGGTTGTCTTGCAACTGACCGCTTTTCTCAAACTGGCGGATTTTGGCGTCAATGTCGCGGGTGTTCAACGAGGCCAGCAAAGCGGCTTCAATCGCACCGACGGGCTCTTGATCGTCTTCGGGTAGGTAGGTGTCGTAAGTCAGACGATCACGGGTAGCGCCGGGTTTGGTCAGCAGTTTTGCAACGGTGTGATCCAGTTGGTCATTGGGGCCCAGACGACGCTGTCCGATTGGGAAGACCAGGAAGCGCAGCACGGCAGCTAAAGGACGGTTTGGGAAGTTTTCCAGCACCTTATCCAGGGCGTGCTGAGCACGCATCAAAGCGTCTTGAGCAGCCCAATGAGCCAAAGGTACGTCTTCTTGTTGACGACCTTCATCTTGATAGCGTTTCAAGACGGCGCTAAGCATATAGAGTTCAGACAGTACATCCCCCAGACGCGAAGACAGGCGTTCACGCATTTTCAGGGAACCGCCCAAGACCAGCATGGAGGCATCGGCCAACAGGGAGAAAGCGGCGCTGTAACGGCTGGCCTGGCTGTAGTAGGTGTGCATGGCCTTGGATGTGCCAGTGGGGCCACTGAGTAAGCGCCAGCCGCCTAGACCGAGCCAGAAAGAACGGCCGGTGTTGGCCAGGGTGTAGCGAATGTGTGCCCAGAAGGCTTCATCGAATTTACGCAGCCCGGCTTCGCGGTCGGGATTCAGGGCGGCGGTCATCTCTTCCAGAATAAAGGGATGGCAACGGATTGCACCTTGCCCAAAGATAATCAGGCTGCGCGTCAGAATGTTGGCGCCTTCCACCGTAATACCTACTGGAATTTGCTGATACGCACGGCCCAGGAAGTTTGAAGGGCCAAGGCAAATACCTTTACCGCCAATCACGTCCATGCCGTCATTGACCACAATACGGCCACGCTCTGTCACGTGATACTTAACGATGGCCGACACCACGGAAGGCTTTTCGCCCAGATCAACTGCCGCTGCCGTCATGGTGCGGGCGGCATCCATGGCGTAGGTGTGTCCAGCAATACGAGCCAGGGCTTCTTCCACACCTTCAAACTTGCTGATAGCACTGCGAAACTGTGTACGAACAGCGGAGTAACCCCCTACAGCACGGCTAGTCAGCTTGGCCATACCGGTAAAAGAGGAGGGCAAGGAGATGGAGCGGCCGGCAGCCAGACACTCCATCAACATGCGCCAACCTTGGCCGGCCATGTCCGGGCCTCCAATAATGAACTCCAGCGGCATAAAGACGTCTTTGCCACGGGTAGGGCCGTTCATGAACATGGCGTTCAGGGGGAAGTGACGACGGCCAGTGTCCACGCCGGGGTGATCGCTAGGGACCAGGGCGCAGGTAATGCCAATGTCTTTCTCACCACCTAGCAAACCGTCTGGGTCATACAGGCGAAAGGCCAAGCCCAGCAAGGTGCAAACCGGAGCTAATGTGATGTAACGCTTGTCCCAGGTGACGCGCATGCCCAGTACTTCCTGACCTTCCCATTCGCCTTTGCACACAATACCGATGTCTGGAATAGAGGCGGCATCGGAACCGGCCCAAGGGCTGGTCAGGGCGAAAGCGGGAATGTCACGGCCATCGGCCAGACGGGGCAGGTAGTGTTGCTTTTGCTCGGCGGTGCCGTAGTGCAGCAGCAATTCCGCCGGGCCCAGAGAGTTGGGCACCATGACCGACACGGATAAGGCAGAGTTGCGGGTAGACAGTTTGGCTACGACGGCCGAGTGAGCTTGCGCAGAGAAACCGCGACCGCCGTATTCTTTGGGAATGATCAGGCTAAAGAAGCGGTTTGCTTTCAGGTAATTCCAGACCTCGACAGGCATGTCGAAGTCCTCCTGGCTGACTTGCCAGTCGTCAATCATGGCGCAGGCCACGTTGACTTCATTGTCCATGCTCGGTTTGGGACATGGCGGGCAAAACACGCGAAAAAGCACGGTAAATTGGGCGGCTTAGCCACTTGCTGCGCAGACTCCGGTTTTTGAGAACGTAGACGCAGCCAAGCACCAGCACTATTAATAGCAAGGTCACAAACATAGAAACTCCGGACTAGCTCAAAAAAAAGAAAAGAAGGCCCCCACGCTGCGCCTTCGGCTTGCTGCCCCCCGAGGGGGCGCTTTTTACCTTGGGGCGGCCCGGCGGTAAAAAATACCCCCACGCTGCGCCTTCGGCTTGCTGCCCCCGAGGGGGCGCTTTTTACCTTGGGGCGGCCCGGCGGTAAAAAATACCCCCGTGCTGACCTTCGGCTGGCTGCCCCTAAAAGGGGGTACGGGTCACCTTGGTGCGGCTTGGCGGTCGGGGGACCGCTCAGCTCAGGCGCTGGCCGGTAAAGGGGCTCGTAATCCACCCAACAAGAAACTCATCAAACGGTGTTGCAGTTGTTGTTCGCTTTCAGGGCTGTCGCTAAGGGGTAATTGCAAGGCCCGACGCAGTGATTGGGTGCCCATCAATGCGTAGGAGGTGGCACCCAGCATGAAATGGAATCGCCAGATAATTTCTTCTTCGGGCACCGTGGGCAGGGCTTCGTGCAAAGCCTGCTTGAAGGGCAGGAAGATGGCGACTTGCTCATCCCAACAGATGGACTGGATGAAGTCTTGTGGCGCTGGGCGGTCTTGCCCAGGCAAAGGAATAAAGGAGCGGGGCGCGCCGTTTCCCGAACCCGCCAGGCGGATCAGTGGTCCAAAAAAAGCGTCCACCACTTGGGAGGCTTTCAGGGCACCATCACCGGCTTGTTGACGATAACAGGCCAGCTTTTCCAGACGCTCTTGATTGATGCTGTTCAGGCGGCGCTGGAACACGGCCTGCGTCAGTCCGTCTTTACTGCCAAAGTGATAATTGACAGCTGACAGGTTTACCTTGGCTTGCGCCGTGATCTGGCGCATGGAGGTGTTTTCGTGACCGTACAGCGCGAATAAATGTTCGGCTGCATCGAGGATAGAGGACTGTGTCCGATCAGAGCGTTTCACCGTTAATTCCTAATTTCAAACGAGTGTTTGAATAATGTAACGGTAATGCGTAGTTAGTACAGTAGGGGTTCACCCTAGCCCCGCAAAGCGGGGCTAGGAGCCAGTCTTAGATCTGCGTCACAAATTTGGTGACTAAGTATCCATCAAAGGTTTCAGCACCGCCTTCGCTGCCAATGCCGCTGTCTTTGACACCGCCAAATGGGGTCTCAGGCAGGGAGCTGCCAAAGTGGTTGATATTGACCATACCCGATTCCAGCTCTGTGCCCAGTCGATGCGCATCTTGTAAGGATTGCGTGAAGGCATAGGCCGACAAGCCAAAAGGCAAGCTGTTGGCCCGGGCGATGGCATCGTCCAGATTGCTGTAACGGGTTAAGGGAGCGATGGGGCCGAAAGGCTCTTCGGTCATGACCAGGGCATCGTCAGGGATATCTGTCAGCACCGTAGGCGAGAAAAAGAAACCGTCGCGCTTGATCTGTTCACCGCCCAGCACGACTTTGCCACCCAGTGAGCGGGCGTTATCCACGAACTTTTGCATCATGGGGATACGGCGTTCGTGGGCCAATGGCCCCATTTGGGTATCGGGGTCCAGACCGTCACCTACCTTCACATTGGCCAGCTCTTCGGTGAAGCGATCCACAAAGGCGGTGTAAATATCATCGTGGATATAAAAGCGGGTGGGCGAGATGCAAACCTGTCCGGCATTACGAATCTTGAATTGGGCTAGTTGACGGGCAGCACGTGCGACATCCGCATCTGGCAGTACCAATACGGGAGAGTGTCCCCCCAACTCCATGGTGATGCGTTTCATATGCGCACCGGCCAGAGCCGCCAACTGTTTGCCCACCGGGACAGATCCAGTAAAGGAAACTTTACGAACGATAGGCGAGCGAATCAGGTAGTCGGAGACCTCTTGCGGTACACCCCAAACAATATTCAGTACGCCGGGAGGCAGACCTGCGTCATGGAATGCTTGTGCGATCGCCATTACGGCGCTGGGGGAGTCCTCAGGGCCTTTCAGAATAATCGTGCAGCCTGCTCCGATAGCCGCACAGATCTTACGAATAGCCTGGTTATACGGGAAGTTCCAGGGTGTAAAGGCGGCGCAGACGCCAATGGGCTCGCGCAATACTATCTGCTGCACCTTGGGATTACGGGCGGGAATAACGCGCCCATAAATACGGCGGCATTCCTCGGCATGCCAATCCGCATGGTCGGCGCAGGACAAAATCTCGCCTACAGCCTCAGTTAGCGGCTTGCCTTGGTCCAGTGTCAGATTGCGGCCAATCTCTTGGGCTCGCTGGCGGGATAGTTCAGCGACCTTGCGCAAGATGGTGCTGCGGTCCATGGGCGAGCTGTGACGCCAGCTTTGGAAGGCGGTGTGAGCGGCCTTCAAGGCGGCGTCCAGATCGGCCTGGGATGCCAGGGGCAATTGGCCTAAGGTGCTGCCGTTAGCAGGGTTGATGACAGGCTGGGTCTGGCGACCTTGCCCGTCCAGAAATTGACCATTGATATATAGGGCCAGGTGTTGATACATGTGCGGCCTCCAAGTTGTCTATGTTGCGCAATACATACCCCTCCGATGGTATCGGGAGGCCAGAAGTGAGACAAGCGTGGGTGACCAGTATGGCGGCAACCGATTGTTCAGAGAAGCAACAAGTCGCCGCAAAAAGGATTAGTCTGCTTAATTGTTATAAGTTTTTGATTTCCAATCTCTTTTTGGAAACACCCCAAGGAAGAGGCAAGAGGCGTTAAAGCACAATAAGAAAACGTTACAAGTGCATCATTGTTGATGCGAACGATTGCTGTGTTCATAACAACGGGATTGTTCTTTATCACTTGGTGGTAACTAAGCTTTTGGTGGATGTAACCTAAATGCTTATTAAGATGAAACTTTTTTTGTAGATTATTACCAACGGTTTTTAAATAGAGCTGTGACACAATATCTTTAGTTAAGGGGCTAACTTCCCAAAACCGTTTAATTTCAGAGCATTGTTGCTGTTTTTGTCACGGGCTATTTATCATTTTTAACATTGTCCTCGACGAGAGCTCTTGTAATCTAAGATACAATTTGTCCCGTGATCCACGTGAAGAGTTGCAGTCTATACCACGTCAAAGGTCACAATCAGACACAAGGTTATGCTCCAAGAATACAGGTCAGAAGCCTGTAGCTCCGCCTTGTCTTGCCCCGGTCCATTATGAACATACTGCTGCGGTTGGCGATGTGCTTGCCAACCTTAGATGTAAAGCCTATGTGCAATACCTAGGTGTTGGGCCCTCGGGAGGTGTTCTTTTTGCTTGATTTAAGCGGCACACCGAACCCATTCTTTTTTCATTTTTGTACTTAAATTTGATCCGGCAATGCGTTGCAACGATGGCGTCATGACGTCTGTCGTGGAACGCTGCAAGGATCTTACGGAGGCCGACGTGCGTGGTAAGAAAACTTTAACGGTAAGTTCGCTGCTGACAGCGTTACTACTGGCGCAACCAGCGCTTGCCCAGGAAAACAGCTTGAGCTTCAAGGACAGTATTGAGCGGGCAATCATGTCCAATCCTGAACTTGGTGCTCGCTTCCAGGATTTCCAATCTGCGCTTGAAGGCCAGAATGTTGGCCGTGGCGCTTTGATGCCAGAAATTAATGCCCAAGGTTGGGTGGGTAAAGAATGGCGCGGCAGCACCTCGGGTGCTCCGTCCACAAACTGGTCGCGCAATGGCTACAGCCTGCAATTGCGTCAGTTGATTTTTGATGGCTTCTCCTCGATCAATCAAGTGCGCCAGCTGGGTTACGAAAAACTGGCCACTTACTACGAGCTGTTGGCTTCGGTAGATTCTTTGGCGCTGGAAGCGGCCAATGCGCACATTGATGTGCTGCGTTACCGCGAAATGGAAAAACTGGCCCGTGAAAACTACGGCATGCACATGAACATCCTGAGCCAAATTCAGGAACGTTCCGCATCGGGCGTGGGTCGTGGCGTAGATCTGGAACAGGCGTATGGTCGTCAGTCCCTGGCTCAAAGCAACATGATGACCGAGGCCGGCAACCTGAATGACGTGCTGCAGCGCTACCGCCGCATTGTTGGCGTGGCGGCTCCTGAAGTGATGCAAGTCGCTCCTAGCCTGAGCGAGTCTATCCCCGCCAATACTAGCGATTTCCTGCCGTCCTTGCGTACCAGCCCCGCGATCCTGTCCAAGCAAGCCTTGTACCAAGCCGCTGAGTCCGGCAAACACGTTGCCCAAGGCCGTATGTCGCCTACGTTGGAATTCCGTGCTGCTACGGGCAAAGACAAGACCGATCCTCCCGGTTCCGCTTACCGCGACTCGCAAAGCAGCAACATACAGCTGATGCTGTCGTACAACCTGTTCCGTGGCGGTGCTGATGCAGCCCGTATCCGTCAGACCACCGCTCAGCAATACGCTGCTCGCGATGTTCGCGATTACACCTGCCGTAATGTGCAGCAGGATCTGGCTGTCGCCTGGAACAACATCGAGCGCTTGCGTGCTCAGTTGCCGTTCCTGAAACAGCACGAACTGGCTACCTCCAAGGTTCGCGTTGCATACATGCAGCAGTTCCAGATTGGTCAGCGCTCTTTGCTGGATTTGCTGGATACCGAAAACGAATTGTTTGATGCCCGTCGTTCTCTGGCTAACGCCACCTACGATTTGCAGCAAGCGGAATACCGTTGGTTGACGAAGAGGCATTCCAGGCATGTATGGCGCCGGTTCCAGATACGTCGAACTTGACGCCTGTTGCGGTTGATTATCGCGACGGTATGGCTCCGCCAGTTCTGCGTGAAAAAGCAGCCGGGCTTTAAGCACCTGCTTTTTGGCGTATTCGATTGTGAAGGGAGGCAAGCATGAGTCAGAACGAAGATAACTACAAACAAGAGCTTTCAGTCTCGGATGCTAGTTTTATCCGTGTGCTGGAGGATTTGATTGATGCCCTGGTTGCAAACGGTGTTCTTCGTATGACTGATCTGCCTCCACAGGCTTTGGCTAAATTAAACGAGCGTAAGCTGACTCGCCAGCGTCTGCGAGATTCGCTGGATTTGATTAATGACGATGAACCACTCATCTGATAGCACGACACCAACAAGCGGGGAATTCAGTATCCCGCCTCATCTCACTCATGATGATCCGCTTCTGACCTGCCTGGCAGAGATTACCCGTATTCACGGTAATCCCTGCACGCCGCAGCACTTGTCTGCAGGTCTTCCCCTGCAGCGGGGACGCCTGACGCCTGCTCTACTGAGCCGGGCGGCAGCGCGTGGTCACTGCACGGCGCGGGTCTGGCGTCGTGCCTTCACCGAACTTGATACCAATCTGTTCCCGGTTATTTTGTTGCTGAACAATAACCGGGCATGTGTCTTGTTGGGTCTGGAGGATCAGCAGGCGCGAGTACATTTTCCGGAAAGTGGCAGTCCCAGTGAAATCAGCCTGGATGCGTTGCAAGCGCAATATTCAGGCTTGTTGGCAGTTATACAGCCCGATTTTCGAGTGGAAGCGCGCGCTAAAGATGGTGTGGCTCCTATTAAAGGTAAACACTGGTTTTGGGCCGCCGTGGTGCAAAACTGGCGCTTGTACCGCGATGCCATTGGTGCTGCTTTTCTGATCAACGTGTTTGCCTTGGCCATTCCGCTCTACACCATGAACGTGTATGACCGGGTGGTGCCCAATAAAGCGATTGAAACCCTGTGGGTGCTCTCAATTGGGATTGGGTTGGTTTTAATAATGAATATGGTGCTGAGTAGCGTTCGAGCCTATGTGGTCGATGCTGCCAGCAAACGCGTGGATATCCAGTTATCAGCCCGAATTATGGAGCGAGTGCTGGACTTGCGCATGGAGAACCGACCGCCGTCGGTGGGCTCTTTTGCTGCCAATTTACGCTCGTTTGAATCCGTGCGTGATTTCATCGCTTCGGCCAGTTTGACTACGCTGGTCGATTTGCCATTTGTATTGCTGTTTTTGGCCGTTCTGGCGTGGATCTCGCCCTGGATGCTGATTCCGCCTGTTGTGGCGATTTTGATTATTTTGGGCATTTCTTGGTTTGCCCAGGCACGTATGGAGCGTTTGACCAAACAAACCTTCCAGGCGGCTGCCCAACGTAATGCAGGTTTGGTCGAGTCCCTGGCTGGTTTGGAAACATTGAAAGTCTTGAATGCCCAAAGCAATGCTCAGCGGGACTGGGAACAGTCCACGGAGTATCTGGCTCGTCAGGGTGCCAAGATCAAGATGACCTCAACCCTCACCGTCAACACGGTACAAATGCTCCAGCAGATGGTCACCATCAGCGTGGTCATTATCGGGGTGTATTTGGTTCAGGAAACCAAGCTGTCTATGGGGGGGATTATTGCCTCCTCCATGATTGCTGGCCGCTGTCTGGCTCCTCTGGGCCAGGTAGCGGGCCTGATGATGCAATACCAGAATGCACGTACGTCGCTGGGTTCGGTTGATAGCTATATGCAGTTGCCCGTTGAGCATCCTGAAGAGCGTCACTTTGTGCCACGCCCTTATCTGGAAGGCGCTATCGAGTTTCGCAGCGTGAGCTTCACCTATCCCGGTGCTACTCAGAACGTGCTGGACAAGGTCAGTTTTTCCTTAAAGGCGGGCGAGAAGATCGGCATTATCGGCCGCATCGGGTCCGGTAAAACCACCTTGTCCAAGTTGATCCTGGGTCTGTACAAACCGACCGGCGGCACGGTGGTGCTCGACGGCATCGATAGTTTGCAGATTGACCCGGCAGATGTGCGACGTTCAATGGGCTATGTCTCGCAAGATCCCATGCTGTTTTACGGCACGTTGAAACACAATTTGCTCATGGGTACGCCGTATGCCACCGATGAACAAATGCTGGCAGCAGCCCGCCAGGCTGGTGTGGACGATTTCGCACGGCGCCATCCTGATGGCTACGACATGATGATCGGCGAGCGTGGTGAGTCCCTGTCGGGCGGCCAGCGCCAAGCCATTGCTGTTGCTCGGGCCTTGATCGGAAATCCGTCTATCTTGTTGCTGGATGAACCTAGCAGCAATATGGATAACCAAAGTGAATCCGCCTTGCGTCGCAGCCTGCAAAAAGAGTGCGAGGGCAAGACGGTCGTGTTGGTGACACACCGGACTGCTCTGCTGGAGCTGGTGGATCGCTTGATCGTGATGGATATGGGCCGCATTGTGGCTGATGGCCCTAAAGATCAGGTTATTACCGCCTTGCGTAGTGGGCAGATTGGCAAAGCCCGGAGTGCAGCATGAAGATAAAAAACCCGATTGCTTGGGTACGTGCTCAGCTCGACGATTCCAGTGCGCCGCCACCTGGCAGCAATATGGTCAAAAATGCATCCTGGACGGCGCGTTATCAAGAAGTGCGCGGTTCCACCTTGTTGATCTGGCTGACCCTGTTGGCAATTAGCGTGCTGATTGTCTGGGCCAGCTTGGCCAGCATTGATGAAGTTGTGCGGGGAGAGGGCAAAGTGGTGCCTTCTCGCCAAGTGCAAGTCGTGCAAAGCCTGGACGGTGGGGCTGTTGAAGAAATCCTTGTGCGGCCAGGCCAGTCTGTCGAGGCGGGTGAAGTGCTGCTGCGGATTGATCCCACGCGTGCCTCGTCTTCCTTGGGCGAAAACGAAGCGGAGTCCTTGTCCTTGAAGGCCAAGGCCGCTCGCTTGGAAGCCATCGCAGCGAATCAGGATTTTGACATGCCCAGCGAAGTGCTTGAAAAAGCTCCCGATCTGGCTGAAATGGAACGTCGTGTCTGGCAGGCTCGGACTGAAGAGCTTCGCACCAATATTTCGGTAGCACAAGAGCAGTTGAACCAGCGTCAGCAGGAACTGCGTGAAACGCAGGCCAATAGAGACCAGGCAGCCTCAAGTTGCGGGCTGACCTCACAAGAGTTGCAGATGACTCGTCCTTTGCTCAAGAGCGGAGCGGTGTCGGAAGTAGATTTGCTGCGTTTGCAACGTGATGTCGCACGATACTGTGGTGAGCAAAAAGCCGCCTCCGCGCAGATTAGCCGGATTCAAGCCTCTATCCAGGAAGCTCAAAACCGTATTGGCGAAGTGGAAATTATCTTCCGCAACCAGGCCCGTACCGAGCTGGCTGAAACCAGTGCCAAGTTGGCTTCCCTGGAGCAGGGTCAACGTGCCTTGGCCGACCGGGTACGACTGGCTGAGGTGCGTTCGCCCGTGCGCGGCACCATCAAAACCCTGGCCGCCAATACGGTGGGTGGTGTGCTGCAGCCTGGCAAAGATATTTTGGAAATTGTGCCTACCGACGACACCTTGTTGTTGGAAGTGCGCATCAACCCACGCGATATTGGCTTTTTGCATTCGGGGCAAACTGCCGAAGTTAAGTTCACAGCCTATGACTTTGCGGTCTATGGCGGCTTGCCTGGCGTGCTGGAACAGACCAGTGCCGACACCATTACCGACGAGAAAGGCAATTCATTTTATATAGCTAAAGTACGTACTGATACGGTGTATGTCGGTGACGATAACCGTCCTATCTTGCCCGGTATGGTGGCCGATGTGCACATCATGACGGGTAAGAGAACGGTGATGCAGTACTTACTCAAACCTATTCTCAGGGCCAGATCCAACGCCTTCAGGGAGCGTTAAGGCCGATCGGTCCGTTGGGGGAGTAGCGCTGACGATAGAGGTGTAATACCCGAGTCAGACCAAGAGCTGATGGCTTATAGCTCGTGTTACCAGTAAGGGAAAAGCGGTATGCGACAAGTAAATTCGGTTTTATTTCTGACTGCCGATGAGGCGTTGTGGCAGCATTGGCGTCATCTGGATTCCGTGACCTGGCTGCCAAAGTCATTATTGCCAGCCCACGTCCTTTGGACACCGAGGGTCAATCGGTGCTGGCTTTGGGAGCCCGTGGCTATATTCATGCCTATAGTTCCTCGGCGTTGTTGGTTCAGGCACTGGATCATGTGGCCAGCGGCCAGATTTGGGTGGGGGAGTCCTTGCTAAGCCGTTTGCTCAGCGATGTCACCCGTCGTTTGGAACCCAAAGCTGGTTGGGAAAGCGCATTGACCAGCCGTGAAGCCGAGGTTGCGCAACGCGCCTCGCTGGGTCACTCCAATCAGCTGATTGCAACTGACCTTGGAATTACCGAAAGAACGGTCCGTGCCCATCTTCAAGCCGTTTTTGAGAAGCTGGATGTAACAGATCGTTTGATGTTGGCGCTAAAAGTACACGGCATAGCTTAAGGCCGTGTTCGCCGTCTCGTTCGTATTGTTAAGTTAGGTCAATAATAATAAATAAAACAGCGAACTGGCGGCGACGCCAATATCGATTGGCGGGGCAACTCGCTATTCTCTGATCAAAGAAAGCCAATTTCTGACTGCTGCGCGGCAGCAGTCTTTTTTTAGGAATCAGACAGTCATGGCACTGGATACTGTTTTAGTGACCCGAGTTGAAGGTACGGCATGGATTCGTACCAGCGATGGTTCAAAAGTAGCTGTACAAGAAGGGATGCGCGTCCCTGTTAACGCCGAGATCATCACCGAGACCGGCGCCAGCGTCGAACTCGAAATCCCAGGCAGTCCATCCATGACGATTTCCGATAACCGGTCCTTCCTGGTTAGCGGCGATATCGCAGAAACGGATGTGGACCCAGTGGCGGCCGCCCTGGCCAATCCCAATGACCCAGCCATTACGGCTGTGTTGGCCGCTTTGGAAGCCGGCAATGACCCATTCTCCCAACTGGACCCAACCGCTGCCGTATTGACCGGTGGTGGTGAAGGCGGTGGCAGCAGCTTCACCCGTCTGGTCAGCATTGTGGAAACTACGCGCCCACTGGCGCTGGAATACCCTCGCCCTGGCGTGCCTAACGTTGAAAACGTGCGCTTGGGTGGCTACAGTGGGACAGGCGAAGAAGAAGCCGGTCCTCTGGTTCCTCCATCCGTTACCGTCAAAATCAACGACGATGGCACCGTTACCTTCACCTTCACTGAAGTGCCATTTGGCTTCGACATCGAAGACATCGTGGTCAGCGGCGGCGGTCGTATCGATGGTCTGACGCCCGACAATAAAGATCCCAAGACCTGGACGGGTACGCTGGTTCCCCCACCGAACTACGAAGGCGACATCACTGTCACCGTACCTGACGGTACCTACACCAACGAAGTGGGTACTCCCGGTACCGGTGGCGAAGACACGACTACGGTTGACACTCTGCCTCCAGAGGCCGAAATCACCATCGACACCATTACTGCAGATGGCGTCATTAATAAGGAAGAGTCCGAAGGCGACGTCACGATCACCGGTACGGTGGGTAAAGACGTCAAACCTGGCGACAAAGTCACGGTTACTGTCGGCGGCAAAGACTACGAAACCACCGTTAACCCAGACGGCAAGACCTGGAACGTGAACGTTCCTGGTTCCGAACTGGTCAACAGCGACAAGGTTGACGCAAAAGTCACCACGACAGATGAGGCTGGCAACAGCACGACCGCTACAGCCGAGAAGCCCTACGACGTAGACACGACACCCCCCGAAGCTGAAATCACCATCGACCCTATCACGGGCGATGATGTAATCAACAAGGGCGAGTCTGACGGCGATGTGACCATCACCGGTACCGTTGATAAAGACGTCAAGCCTGGCGACAAGGTCATTGTGACCGTTGGTGGTAAAGACTACGAAACCACCGTTAACCCAGACGGCAAGACGTGGAACGTGGACGTTCCTGGCTCCGAACTGGCTAATAACGACAAGGTTGACGCAAAAGTCACGACCACGGACGAGGCTGGCAACAGCACCACTGTCACGACTGACCGTCCTTACGATGTAGACACAACACCCCCCGAAGCCGAGATCGCGATCAATGTGATCGCCGAAGACGACGTGGTTAACAAGGCTGAGTCCGAGTCCGACGTGACCATCACCGGTACGGTGGGTCAAGACGTGAAGGCGGGCGATACCGTGACCGTAACGGTCAACGGTAAGGACTACACAACGACCGTTAACGCTGACGGCACGACCTGGAACGTAGACGTTCCTGGTTCTGAGCTGGTTCAAGACAGCAACGTTCACGCCAAGGTTGAGACCCAAGACGCTGCGGGTAACCCAGCAAGCGCTGAGGCCG
>SMEP01000477.1_pt1 | contig 13284 bp, 10 predicted proteins | sample 2456231 | NCBI WGS metagenome assembly SMEP01 (sample SAMN10132595, study PRJNA489261) | soil metagenome | isolation source: day1 control-silty clay loam soil ammended with raw manure from dairy cow... | place: USA | collected 2015-05-15
TGCATACCATCACGCAAAGTCATATCATGAACAATAATCTTAGACATGTGGTTGCTCCTTAAGCGTCTTTATTGAATACGTGTTCTGCAAACATCTCTGCAGTACGTGCTGCAGCAGCAGTCATGATGTCAAGGTTACCCGCATATTTCGGCAGGAAATCACCAAGCCCTTCAACTTCTAAGTAAATTGACACGCGGTTGCCATCAAAAACTGGACCATTGACAAGCTTGTAACCCGGTACATATTTTTGAACTTCTTTAATCATTGCATGTACAGATTCAGTGATCGCTGCTTGATCCGGTTCACCTTCTACCAGACAGTGAACCGTGTCACGCATCATCAGTGGTGGCTCAGCCGGGTTGATGATGATAATCGCTTTACCCTGTTTCGCGCCGCCCACTTTCTCAATGGCACCGGCAGTGGTACGGGTAAATTCATCAATGTTTTTACGTGTACCTGGACCTACTGATTTAGTCGATACCGTTGCAATGATCTCACCATATTCAACCGGTTGAACGCGAGAAACTGCAGCAACCATCGGAATCGTTGCCTGACCGCCACAGGTGACCATGTTTACGTTTGGCACTTCGCCACCCGCAAGCAATGCTTCAAGGTTGACCGGTGGTACACAGAAAGGACCGATCGCAGCAGGCGTTAAGTCAATCATCAGTACGCCAAGTTCATTGAGCTTGCGGCTGTTTTCAGCATGTACATAAGCAGACGTTGCATCGAATGCAATTTTAATATCATCTGCAATCACGTGAGGCAGAAGACCATCCACACCTTCAGCGGTGGTTTTTAAACCCATTTTTGCAGCACGTGCCAGACCTTCAGAGGTCGGGTCAATCCCCACCATCCACACTGGCTCTAACCATTCGCTGCGTTGTAACTTGTAAAGCAAATCAGTACCGATATTACCTGGACCGATCATTGCACATTTAATCTTTTTCATGAATGTACTCTCTTGGAATCTCGATTATTCAGCAGCAAATGCAGCTGTAACAGAACCGAAGCCTTCAATTTCAACTTTGAATTCATCGCCTGGTTGAGCCACAACCATAGGCCCTAAGGCACCTGTTAAGATAATGTCGCCTGCAAGTAATGGACGACCACGGCGTACCATTTCATCTGCCAGCCAAACTGCAGCATTGAGTGGATTGGCCAGACATGCTTTACCCACACCTTGAGACACAACTTCGTCACCACGCGTCATGACCATTTTGCAGTTCACCAGATCAAGGTTTTCAAGTTTTACAGGTTGAGAACCTAAAACGAATGCTGCGGAAGATGCGTTATCTGCAACTGTATCAATTAAACTGATTTTCCAGTTTTCGATCCGGCTATCGACCACTTCAACTGCAGGCAGGGCATACTCAGTCGCGCTGATAATGTCTGCATAGGTATGTTTTTCTTTGGTCAAATCCTGGTTAATTACCAATGCGATTTCCGCTTCAACCTTAGGTTGAATCAGCAGACCTGCAGGAATTACTTCACCATCGCCATAGGCCATGTCAGCAAACAACATGCCGAAGTCAGGCTGATCTACGCCGAGTTGCGCTTGAACCACTTTAGAGGTTAAACCAATTTTACGGCCTACCAGACGGCGACCTTCAGACAAAGCGCGCTCGGTATTCACTTCTTGAACGGCATAGGCAATATCTACGTCAGCACTTTCACCACCCAGTTCTGGGCGAATCGGCGCGATCGCAGTTTGTGATAATTCAGCGCTACGAAGGGCTTGTGCAACTGATTCAACAACAGCAGAATTCGACATCAATGTTTCCTTAAACTGCAAAAATTAGGCTTATGCTGAGATCTAAGATGGACAGAAAATATGGACATGATCAGGCCGATAATCCGTCAGGATTACCTTTCTCAGAGCGAGCATAGGAATAAACAGTTTTAGAATGGGAAAAATACGGCTTTTATGCCAATAGTTATTTTATTTTTTGCTATAGCTATTATCTATAAAGAAAATCCATAAAAACCAAGACAAAACAAAATCTTAGTATTTAAAATACATCATCATTTAGCAGAAAAACTCTGCTAATCCGACCGAATAAAATCAACATAATTGCGACTTTAGACTAAAAGATAAGAGCAAACGCTTAAATCTGTGGCGCTCCCCGGCAGTTTTAAACCGGGGAAATACCATTTTTTACTGTAACCAAGATAATAGATTAAATTGCTTGTTTCCATTGGACTTTAGCCAACAATGCCGCATGTAAAGCGGTCACATCATCCACGATACAGACCGGATTGAATTGCGCCAAAAGTTCAGGTTCATGCACGCCATAGCTGACACCGATACTTGGCATGGCCATATTTTGTGCCATTTCCAGATCATAAGAAGTGTCACCGACCATAAGCGCATGTTCGGCCTGTACACCCGTTTCTGCCAGTATTTCTTCTAACATGAGTGGATCTGGTTTGGAACGGGTTTCACTGGCAGCACGCGTGGTCACAAACAGCTGCTCACTGTTGGTCTGCTTCAAGACACGATCCAGACCTTTACGGCTTTTACCCGTCGCCACCACCCCTTCAAACCAGGAATCTCCGGAAGAGTTTGCCACATAGTGTTCGGAATAACTTTGTAAAATATTGGCATGCAATTCAGGCACATTCGGAAATAAACGCTGTGCCACTTCAGGCAAACCTAAGCCAATAATGCTTTTCGCGTCTTCATCGCTTAAGGGCTGTTGAAACTGTTGTGCTGCAAACTGCAAACTCGCCACGATTTGACTGACCGAATCAAATAACGTGCCATCCCAATCAAAAATGACCAGTTTTACAGGTGTGTTCATAAGGTTTCCTAAATTTGATTCAAGGTTAGGTAGCTTTACCACCTCTCTCTAGCCCTCTCCTTGTAGAAGAGGGCTAGAGAGAGGTTTAATGCCTAAAATCTCCCCTAGCCCCTCTTTAAGAAAGAGGGGAATTCCCTCCTTTTTCAAAGGAGGGTTAGGGTGGATTGAATTTATTAAAAGAAAAAAATAAGTCTTTACTGAGCCGTCGGCTTATCCGCTTTCTGTGCTCTTAACTGCGCCACCAGACTCTGCATATCTTCCGGCAAAGGTGCTTCAATCATGGCATAACCCGGAATTTCCAGACGCATGGCATGCAGGCAAAGACGGCGTGGTTTCGGCCCGTTATAGCCAGTTTCATGACCATACTTTTCATCACCAACCAGCGGATGACCAATACTGAGACCATGTACACGAATCTGATGGGTACGACCCGAAAGTGGAGAGGCATAGACCAGTGTGGCATGCATAAAGCGTTCCTGCACATTCCACTGCGTCTTCGACTCTTTACCTTCTTTCGGCGATACACAGACACGACGCTCGCCATTGGCCAGCTCATAGCGATGTAAAGGCGCATCAATCAACTGACGGTCAAGTGCTACGTTACCTTTGACCACAGCAGCATAGGTTTTTTTAATTTTATGTTCACGCAGCATGTCCTGTAAGCTTTTCAGTACGCTACGTTTTTTCGAGATCATCACCAGACCAGACGTGTCACGGTCAATACGATGAATCAGTTCCAGATATTTTTTCCCAGTCGCTGCACGTAAGCCTTCGATCAGACCATATGCGACACCACTACCGCCATGTACCGCGATGCCCGAAGGTTTATTCACCACCATCAGACCTTCATCTTCATAGATCACGCGGGCCAACAAACCATTGGCAACCTTGTCAGAAATGGGCGCAGCAGATTCATCTTTTTGCTCATAACGGATCGGTGCAACACGAATCTGATCAGCAATCGCCAGTTTGGTTTCCGCCTTGATGCGTTTTTTATTGACGCGCACCTGGCCTTCACGAATCAGGCGATAGATACGGCTTTTTGGCACACCTTTCAAACGACTAAACAGGAAATTATCGATGCGTTGTCCATCTTGATGTTCATCCACTTCAAACCAAGTGACGTTTTGCCATTGTTGCGTAGAATTCATACAGTTACTATGACCCAAAAAATACTAAAATTGATTAAAAACTGATCACTTAGGTTATGCTTTACACAAGAAACATAAGCTTAGCCCATAGGCAGATGATGCAAGGTTTGATATAGTCAGCGCACGGAAACCATCGTTTGTGGGTAAAAGTTGAATCATTTCAGATTTTTCTGAACTTGATTGTTCAATTAAAGACTCACATGATACGGGAAGGTCCCCAAAGAATTATGCCGACGCCGAAGGCTTATTATATCGGCAAACAAAGCAAACTGTTGCGTTTAATTGTACCTCAGGTACATAAATCAGTTTGTCTTAAAAAATATGTCGCCAACTTTCGTTGGTTTTTAAACGTAAACTGATACACATCAGATTAGTCGCACCCTGAAGACGACTTCAGGCTACAGCGTCGATGCATTGGATCTGCACAGTTTGTAAAGATACGACGACAATTCCGTATCAAGACACTTTCTATAAAGAAGGGATGATCTTCGAGCAATGTGACAGTGAAAGTTACATACATCCAATGCACCGCTCGTCCGCCAGTGAAGCGTTCAGGTGACTTTAATCCGTTTAAAGATTGAAGCCGTATTGCCATCATCAATACGTGAATCAAAACCGAAGCCTATCTATACAAGTAGAAGCCGGTAAGAAAAGACTCAGACCACAATGAAATTCATTGCAGATTTGAGCCATTGATCCGTGATGTGTGATGTTCGCTACGTGTATAGCGATTTTTTGCTGTGTATCACTATAAGGTGTTACACCCATGAAACGTATGTTGATTAATGCAACACATGCCGAAGAAATTCGCGTTGCACTTGTCACTGGTCAGCGTCTTTACGATTTTGATTTAGAGAATCGTACCCGTGAACAAAAAAAATCCAATATCTATAAAGGTCACGTGACTCGCGTTGAGCCTTCTTTAGAAGCTGTATTCGTCGAATATGGTGCAGGTCGTCAAGGCTTCCTGTCGATGCGTGAAATCGCAAACTCATATTACAAAGCCGATCCACGCCAGACCTCAAATATCCGTGAACTGATCACGGAAGGCACCGAGCTTTTGGTTCAGGTGGAAAAAGAAGAGCGTGGCAATAAAGGCGCTGCCCTGTCTACGTTTATTTCACTTGCTGGCCGTTACCTGGTTTTAATGCCAAACAACCCGAAAGGTGGTGGTATCAGCCGTCAAATTTCTGGTGCTGTGCGTGAAGAACTGAAAGAAATGCTGGCGACGCTTAACGTACCACGTGGCATGAGCGTGATTGTGCGTACTGCCGGCATCGGCCGTTCACAAGAAGAGCTGCAACTTGATCTGCAACATCTGCTTGACCTTTGGGCACAAATCCAGAAAACAGCAAGTTCTGGCCCATCTCCAATGTTGGTGCATCAGGAAGCGGGTGTGGTGACACGTGCCATTCGTGACTACCTGCGTGATGATGTTGCGGAAATTCTGATTGACTCTGAGCAAGCCTATAACGAAGCTTATAACTTCGTAAAAGCAGTGATGCCACGTCAACTCGACAAACTGAAAACCTATACCTTAAATGAGCCTTTATTTGCTCATTTCGCGATTGAAAGCCAGATTCAGACTGCCTATGAACGTGAAGTAAAACTGCCTTCTGGCGGTTCGATCGTCATCGATCAAACTGAAGCTTTGGTGTCGATCGATATCAACTCAGCAAAATCGACCCGCGGTAGTGATGTTGAAGATACTGCGCTGAACACCAATATTGAAGCTGCAGAAGAAATTGCGCGTCAATTGCGTTTACGCGATATCGGCGGCCTGGTGGTGATCGACTTTATCGACATGACCAAAGATCGCAACCAGCGTATGGTGGAAGCCAGAGTGACCGTGCCCGTATTCAATTCGGTCAATTGTCACGTTTTGGCCTGATGGAAATGAGCCGTCAGCGTCTACGTCCTTCTCTTGAAGAAGCGACTGGCTATGTCTGCCCACGCTGTCATGGTACCGGCATGGTACGTGACTTGCGTTCACTTTCACTTTCAATCATGCGTAAAGTGGAAGAGATTGCGCTGCGTGAACGTCAAGGTGAAGTTCAGGTCGAAGTTCCGGTCGAAATTGCTGCATTCATGTTGAATGAAAAGCGTCATACCCTGGTATATCTGGAACAAACCTCGAATGTACGTGTGACAGTATTGCCGCATCCGCATCTAGAAACACCGCATTATGAAATTACCTATAATGCCGAAGGCTTTGCCCCAACCAGCTATGAACGTACCGAAGCGACCCGTTCAAGTGAAAAAGAATTGGGCTATGAGTCTTCTGAATGGCATCTAGAAGAAGAGCAGCATGCGCAACACGCAGCACCAGCGCCTTCACAGCCGCAACAAAACAACGGCCGTAATAACAATAAACGCCGCAATCCACAAAACCAGCCGGCTCAACCGCAAGTGGCACAGCAAACACCTGTACAGGCAGTAGCTCCAGTAGCTTCAAGCAGCCCATGTGCATGGTTAGAAAACCTGTTTGTACAAAAACAGGCAGCGACTGTTGATCCATCACGTACTGCCAATAATGCTGCAGCAGCGATTGAACAAATGATCAATGGCGGTGCGGTAAGTCGTGGCCAGTTCGGTCAGGTGGCTGCACCGGTTGCACAGCCAGCACCACAGCACGTAGCACAACCTGCTGCTGTATCAAGCAACAATAATGCTTACCTGGCACCATCGACTGTTGCACAAAAACAGGAACGTGATGCGGCAGAAAAACCGGCAGAGCGTGAAGAAAGGGCACCACGTCACAACAAGAAACCGCGCAACCCGAACCCGAAGCACAAAGAACCGCGCGAGCAGGTTCAGTCTGAAGCTCCTGCACCTCAGCAACATCAAGTGCATGAAGAAGTGGTTCAGGTGTCTCGTCAAGAACAACGCCATGAAGCACGTGAAAACAAGCGTCATTCTCGCCGTCAGCATCACAACGAGCCAGCGCAGCAAAATGATGTTCAGAACAATGAACAACAGCCACAACAGGCAATGCCGCGCCGTGACCGCCGCAACCAGCAACGTCCGGAACGCCCAAATCGCCACCGCGATCCAAGTGTTCTGAACGAACAAGCGCCTCAGGCAGCTCCTGCAGTTGTTGAAGCGCCGGCCGTCAATGACAAGCAGCTTCGTGTTGAATTGGTCGATGCACCCCGTCCGGATGTGATGCCAACAGCAATGGTCGTAAATATTGACCAGGCAAAAAGCGAAATCGTGGCATTGAATGACAATGCTACAGTTGCAACGCCAGCAGTTGAAGTCACTGCACCGGCAGATGCGCCAGTTGAAGCGGCTGCAGCTGAAAATGTGGTTGAAGCCACCTTGACAGCTCCTGTGGAAGAAATTGTAGCGACTGAAGCAACGTCTGAAAAAACACGGGCCAGCAACGATCCGCGTCAGCGTCGTCGCCAGCAGCGTGCAGCACAGTCGCAACAACCTGCAGCTCAGCAGTTAACACCGTCACAAGTGCCAACTTTGGGCCAGTTCACCATTGGTAGCCTGATTCGTCATGTCTATGGTGAAGACTGCTCAGTGCTGATCGAACAGTTTGGTTTATTACCAACCTTCAACCGTGCTTTAGAAAAGTTCACGAAAGAGTACAACGCGAGTCTGGTGGCTGCCGCAGCGCCTGCTGCTGCAGAGAAAAAACCGGTCACCCGTGATGTTGAAGTAACGGTAGCCAAGGTTGAAGCAGAGCCTGCTCCAGTCCTGGACCTGAACCCACCAAAACCGGTCTCAGACAAGCGTGTTGCCAACGATCCACGTGAGCGTCGCCGTTTGGCCAAACAGGCTGCGGAGCAGGCTTTGCAACAAGCCAAACAGCAGGCAAAGGTGGAAGCCGCGCCGTCAGTTGAAGCTGCGCCAGAACCTGTAGCAGTAGAAGCACCAGCTGAACCTGTTGAAGCAGCTGTAACTGAAGCACCTGTAGCATCGGAAGCAGTGGTTGAAACGACGGAAAATACTCAACCGACGGAACCAGCAACTGAAACCGCAGCACCAGTAGAAGTGACCACTGAAGTTGCACCAGCTGAAGTTCAGGTCGAAGAAGCTGCTCCAGCTGAAGCAAGTGCTGAAACAGAAGCGCCTGTGGCAAAAAGCAAAGATGTGGCAGAAGCGACCGTAGAGGAAGCTGAAGCCAGCGAAGCGGAAAAAGCCGAGAAGCAAGCTGCTCGCCCGCGTCGTCCACGTGGCCGTCCACCGAAAAAAGCCAATACTGCAACTGAGTCATAATTTGCCCAATTGCAGTCACATAAAAAAACCTAGTCATTTCGATGACTAGGTTTTTTTTGCTAGATTTGGTCAAAATAGGTAGATTGCACTAGCTTTTTAACGTTAAAAGATGGATAGCTTGTCTACTGTATATAAATTAAACCTATCGGATACGAAAAACAAATAGGATTCTCATGACCCAAATGAAACCGCACGATCTTATTGGTATTGCAGATGTCGCTGCCAAAATCCCGGCCTTCTTAATCAAAGTGCCTAATTTGCTGACTGGGCTAAGACAGGCTTATTTACGTACTCCGAATACACCGGCCGGTCTGGGTCTGGCTTTTGAAAAAGCTTCACAGCGTAATCCGGAAGGTATCGCTTTGCGTTTTGAAGATCAAAGCTATAGTTATACCGCTCTTAATGCCTGGGCCAACCAGATTGCACATTTTTATCTTTCCTTGGGTGCCAAAAAAGGTGATGTCGTGGCGCTGATGGTCGAGAACCGCCCTGAACTGATTGCCAGCGTACTCGGTCTGGCCAAACTTGGTGTCACCACGGCACTGGTCAATACCTCGCAAGTGGGTAAGGTGCTGACCCACAGTATCAACCTGGTCAAACCAATTGCGGTGATTGTCGGTGAAGAGTGCCGGAACGCGGTCAACGAGATTCGTGATGACCTCAATATTAGCAGTGATCGCCTGCATTGGTTTGCCGATCAAAATACTCAAGCCGATCCGGGTCAGGCGCCTGCGGGCTTTATCAATCTGGCTGAAAAAATCGATCTCTCCCCGAAATTCAATCCACCGACCACCCATTCGGTGCAAGGCAAAGATGGGCTGTTCTACATTTATACGTCGGGCACCACCGGCCTGCCTAAGGCAGTCATCTTTACCAACGGGCGCTGGACGCTGGCTTATGGCACCTATGGCCATGTGCTAAACCTGAAGAAAGATGATGTGATGTACTGCACCCTGCCGCTTTATCATGCCACAGGCATGGTGGTGTGCTGGTGTGGCGTGATTGCAGGTGCAGGAACGCTTGCGATTCGACGTAAATTCTCGACCTCCTCCTTCTGGAAAGATGTAAAGAAATTTGATGCATCTGCAATTGGCTATGTCGGTGAGTTGTGCCGCTATCTGATGGATGCCCCTCCCTCTGAACTGGAAAAAGACCATCGGGTCACCCGAATGATTGGAAATGGCATGCGCCCGAATATCTGGGACAAGTTCAAATCCCGTTTTGGGATTCAGGAAGTGCTGGAATTGTATGCGTCCAGTGAAGGCAATGTCGGTTTTAGCAATATTTTCAATTTTGACAATACCGTCGGTTTCTCCCCGACACCCTATGCCATTATTGCCTTTGATAAAGATAAAAATGAACCGGTTCGGGATAACAAGGGTCACTGCAAACGGGTGAAAAAAGGTGAAACAGGTTTACTGATTGGTAAAATTACCCGTCGCTCACCCTTTGATGGTTATACCGACCCGGAAAAAAACAAGTCCGTGATCATGCAGGATGTATTTGGCAAAGGTGATGCTTATTTCAATACGGGCGATCTGGTACGTAATATCGGCTTTCGTCATGCCCAGTTTGTCGACCGCTTAGGTGATACTTTCCGCTGGAAAGGTGAAAATGTCTCGACCACCGAAGTCGAAAATATGCTCACCGAGTATGACAAAATTGTTGAAGCCGTGGTCTATGGCGTTGAAATTCCAAATACCAATGGTCGTGCCGGGATGGCAGCGCTGACCTTAAAACCAGACATGCAACTGGATCAAGAAGACCTGCAACAGATGGTCAGCACCTTTAAACAGTGCTTGCCTGCTTATGCCGTTCCGGTGTTTTTACGTATCCAGCAGCAAGTCGAAACGACAGGCACCTTTAAATACCAGAAAAACAGGTTGAAAGAGCAAGCATTCGATCCGAATAAAACCGATGAACGCCTGTTGGTTCTCTTACCAGGTGCAACGGCCTATTCTGAGCTCACAGCAGAGATTTTTGCCAACATTCAGGCCTACCAATATCGCTTCTAAGTACTGAAGTTGCCTATTTTTTGTTTAGATAAAGCACAATTGTTCTATTTATAATCAAACATGGGCAACTTTGTTATTTTTTGCTTGCGCTGAAATGAGATCTTGCTACAATACGCTCCATCAAACAAAGTGGTGCTTTAAGCTATTTAGCTTGACTTGCACTATACATTCAAACCTAGTTTGAATGCCGGTTCAGGGCCGTTAGCTCAGTTGGTAGAGCAGTGGACTTTTAATCCATTGGTCCCGCGTTCGAGTCGCGGACGGCCCACCATTTCTTTGATATCCCTTGATGGGCCGTTAGCTCAGTTGGTAGAGCAGTGGACTTTTAATCCATTGGTCCCGCGTTCGAGTCGCGGACGGCCCACCATCATTCTAAAACATCAGTTTTAGAAATCTCAATCAAATTCATTTTGATTACCCAGAATGGGCCGTTAGCTCAGTTGGTAGAGCAGTGGACTTTTAATCCATTGGTCCCGCGTTCGAGTCGCGGACGGCCCACCATTCTTTACTTAGAATGTCTTCTGAAACATCCCCTACACTATTTTCATTTGCTTTCTATCAGCTGCTATTATATTTTCACGCTTGGATTTTAGGCTGATTTGTCTTCAAAACTTGTTTTGATTTTTAAACAGTTATAAATAGTTTTCTTTAATCTAATTCTAAAAAAAAGAGCAGCGCCGTTTCTTATCGCATTATTTTCTAATATCAAATGTGGTGTCTTTTACCAGCTCATAAGCTTTAGAGGGTGCAGGATAGCCGCGATCAAATAATTCACGATTGATTCTTTCCTTTTCACTATAGATTTTGTCCAGATTCATCACCAGATGGTTCGAATCCTTAATCGTATAATAAAAGCTCGCCCCTTCTTTACGACTCACCACCACCTCGGTACGCTCCGGATTGATAAACCAACGGTCTTTGCGATAGGTGATATTGCTGGCAGTGCTACTTTTGGCATTATCAATAAACACTTTGCCATACTGCAAAATGCTGCGATGCACCGTACCATCCGGCATTAAGGTCAAAATAAATTCTGCCTTACCCTCATTGCAGGGCGCAAAGTTACCATCACAGTCGATCTCGGTATAATAGCGGCCGATAAAATCTTTGGCATAATCTGGTACGACGGCCAGATTTGACTCGGTTTCTGCCCGAAGGGTAGCTTGCCCTGCTACCTGAGTTAAAGATTTTGCACTCACCGGCACGACATCAGGCTGTGCATTCGCAGCGGAAATTTTCACCCCCTCCTGTCCTGATTCTGCCTGAAGCTCCTGCTCAGGCTTGACTTGATGGCGATCACAAGCCTGTAGTATGCCCATCCCCCCCAACATTAGGCCGAATTTAAAAAAACTGCTTAATGTACAACTTGATACATCCAATTTCATTTTAAAGCATACCTAAATTAGGAAACACAGCACGTACAGAGCACATTGCAAGCCAATGAACTTTACACAAGAGTTCAATAGAATTTTCACTATGTTAGTGGCTCTTAGAGCTGGATTTAATCTTTATTAACATTACTTAACGAATTTATTTGCAATCAGCACTTTAAAAATTTTGATCCAACTCCATTTTTGAAGTATGGATCTGTTTTAGGATTCAACCCTATTTTTAATCAGGAGATTTTAATGGCCAATGTTGGTTTATATCGCTCTAACCGCTCAAACATGATTGCAGGTGTGATGGGTGGTATTGCTGAACGTTTTGGTTGGAACGCAAATTTATTACGCCTTATCTTTGTGGTGATTTCGGTCATGAGTGCTGCATTTCCGGGTATTCTGGTCTATCTGGTTCTGTGGTTAATCATGCCAAAAAAGCAGTACAGCATTGAACAGGACAAGGTTCAGCAAGTTCAGGGCTATCAAAATCCTGTGCGCACCGTCAATCAGGATAAACGCTATTAATCTGCATCCTAATTTATAGCAAGATGTATTGAAGTGCTTCCTCCTTCACCCAGTCTAATGGGGTGAGATTTTGATGCCACGATAATTCCCCTAGATTATCGTGGCTTTTTTTTGCCTATATTTTTGTTATTTCTATGCTGTATGACAGCTTTTTACTTTATCTTTTAGCTCAATTAGCGATAAATTCAATATTCCAATGTTTGAAATGGATGTCAGATGACTCAGGCAGAATGGATGATGCTGTGGCTCTGTGCCGTAGCAGCCCTGCTGCATGGTTTAAGCGGCTTTGGCTTTCCCATGATGAGTACGGCTGTTCTGTCCAGCGCATATCCGCTTAGCATCGCGGTTACCCTTGTCATTCTGCCCTGTTTGCTGCTGAATCTGATCATGCTGAATGCCGATCCTGCACATAGTCTGTTGAATAGTATTGGCTATTATATAAAACGCTATTGGCCATTAATGCTTAGTAGCCTGATCGGCAGTGTACTCGGGGTCAAGCTGTTACTTTGGCTAAATGAGGCTTATTTAAAACTGTTATTGGGTCTGGTAATTGTATTTTATGTCTTGGACCAGTTACGGGCACGACCCTTACAAGTTAGTCCGCATATTTCCAGCATGCTCTGTTTTGGTTTACTGGCCGGCATTATTGGAGGTGCGACCAATGCTATGGCACCTTTTCTGATGATGTATCTGATGAGTTGCCAGCTCTCAAAGATAGATATTGTTATTATCAGTAATCTCAATTTTATTGCCGGTAAACTGATCCAGCTGATTTTACTATTTCCAATTCTGATCACACTGGAAACCCATCAACAGCATATTCTGATCGGGATCAGCTTATTCGCCCTTGCTGGTGTCTGGATCGGAGGCAAAATACGCCATCGTTTATCTCAGCAGCACTTCAAATGGATTGTCCTGGCTTTACTTTTTGGCTTGGGCCTGTATGCCCTCTGGCAAAGTGCTGGATTATTGCAACAATCTGGTTATAGTATCTTTAAATAGGGTATTTTTTAAACAAAGCAAAATTACAAATTCAAAGCTGATATAAAAAAATGACGTAAATAAAAACCTTGCAAGGAGAGCATATGACTCAGACCAATCTAGCCACCCCAACCAATGCGATGCCTAAAGGGCTGCTCAAAGGCTGGATCCTTATTGTTGTTGCAGCTATTGTGGCCTA
>SMEP01000309.1_pt1 | contig 13264 bp, 15 predicted proteins | sample 2456231 | NCBI WGS metagenome assembly SMEP01 (sample SAMN10132595, study PRJNA489261) | soil metagenome | isolation source: day1 control-silty clay loam soil ammended with raw manure from dairy cow... | place: USA | collected 2015-05-15
CCAAATGAACTTTGTGGATGCGGTAAAACAGCTTGAAGATGCAGCTCGTGCAGGTCATGGTAAAGCAGCGCTTTTTTTAGCAGAACTTTATTATCAAGGTTTCCGTGTAGAACGGGATTCACTCAAAGCGCAGTACTGGCAGAACATGGCCACCCTGCAAGCATAATGAAACGTCACCTAGGTGGCGTTTTTTTCAGCCCTTTTTTTCGATAAATAGCAATAAATACATATTTTCTTACCAATCCTTGCAAAGCTGAAACAGTAATTACTTATAAAGTTCCTAGAATAGGGTCTGACATCCAATAGCACTTTATTCTAATGAAACCACGAAAAATTATTCAAATTGATCCGATCTGTAAAGAATCCCTTTTCAAGATCACCATGCTGAAATCTTTAAGGAATTGTGGCGAGCTATGGGGCGCATATCATAAAGGCTGGGCAATGATGCGTGATCAGGAAGACTGTATTTTCCCGTTTTGGCTAAATCCTCTCGATGCCAAAAATTATGCCCAGCAACATTGGCCTGATTATGCTCCGCGTAAAATCAATTCTGAAGATTTTGAAAATGCATTATTGCCGACCTTGTCGCGCCTGAATGTCACCCCAGCCCTGTGCAATACCAATGGCACCAGACTTAAACTGAGCACTGCACAGATGCGTCACCTATTTTTTTCACAACAAAGACTGCACATTGCGTAAATAACATGCTATTTATAAAGACTAAAACCTAAACACTTAGAGATGTTCAGGTTGAAGGCATACTCTAGGATTAATAATAAATTGACCAGTAAGGATGATGAAGCATGACCAATGTGGCACAGGTGCTGAATGAAAAAATGCATCAAGCTATTTATACCATCCGTCCAGATTCTACTGTTTTAGAGGCCATCACCTTGATGGCTGATAAAGGAATCGGGGCACTTGTGGTAACGCATGAAGATAACGTGGTAGGGATTTTGTCGGAGCGGGATTACACTCGTAAAATCGCCCTGATGCAAAGAACCTCTTTCGATACCACAGTCAATGAAATCATGACCTCTAAAGTGATTACCGTAAATACCTCGACGACTGTAGAAGACTGTTTAGCCTTAATGACTGAGCGCCATCTACGGCATCTGCCAGTGGTAGAAGATGAAAAACTGCTTGGTCTGATTTCAATCGGAGATTTGGTCAAAGCAGCAATGGATGACCAACGCAAACTGATTGATCAATTACAGCAATATATTTCAGGTTAAAAGCAGTTTAGTGTTTTTAAAAGATCTGAAACATGGCAAAAATCAAGTTTAAAGGCCCTTAATTTAAATAATAAAGTCATGACAAAGACGCAGATTTCACCTATAAAAAATCCCGGTACATGACCGGGATTTTTTATATCAATATTGTCAGCAAGCTTAATTTAAACCCAGTTTCTCTGCCACATAATCTGAGTCTTTATCACCACGTCCAGAAAGATTGACCACGATTTTGACTTCTTTTGGCAACTTACCCGCCTCACGAATCGCCCAAGCGACTGCATGTGAACTTTCTAATGCCGGCACAATACCTTCGACACGTGACAAGGTCATGAAAGCATCCAGACATTCCTGATCGGTCGCTGTGGTGTATTCAACCCGACCTAAGTCTTTAAGCAAACTATGCTGCGGACCCACCCCTGGATAATCCAGACCTGATGCGATCGAATGAACCGGCAAAGGTTCGCCCTGTTCATCTTCCAGAACATAACAGGCCATACCATGTAATTGACTTGGTTTACCCAAAGTTAAAGTCGCCGAATGCATATCGGTGTCCAAACCATGACCTGCCGGCTCTACACCGACCAATTTCACATCTAGTTCATTCAAAAATGCCGTGAATGCCCCCACTGCATTTGAACCACCACCCACACAGGCAACGACATAGTCAGGATTTGCACCAAAACGCTCATTGGTTTGAACCTTGATTTCATCACCAATAATGGACTGGAAATCACGCACCATCATTGGAAATGGATGTGGACCGACCACTGAACCAATCGCATAGATAAAGTTTTTTGGATCTTTTAAATATTCTTCGAAGGCACTGTCAACTGCATCTTTCAACGTTGCCGTTCCACGCGTAACGGAAATCAGCTTAGCACCCAGAATCTTCATTTTCACGACATTTGGATGTTCTTTTTCGATATCCACCTGGCCCATATGAATTTCACAGGGAATACCAACCAAGGCACAGGCCGTTGCCAATGCTACTCCATGCTGCCCCGCACCCGTTTCTGCAATGACTTTGGTTTTGCCCATGTATTTGGCCAGCAAAGCTTCACCGAGACAGTGATTGATCTTGTGTGCACCGGTATGGTTCAGATCTTCACGTTTTAAGTAAATCTGTGCGCCGCCCAATTTTTCAGACAGACGTTTGGCATGAAATAGTGGACTCGGGCGACCGACATAGTGGGCAAACAAGTCTTTCAGCTCGTTTTGAAATTCCGGAGTATGGCGAATTTCCTGATATGCAACATTAATATCATCCATCGCCTGTTTAAGATCAGGCGGAATGAACTGACCGCCATAATTACCAAAGAAACCTGCTTCATTCGGTAATGCAATACCATTAATTTGATGATCCATAGCGATCCCTGAAAACTGGATTTAAAATAGAAATTGTGACTTCATCTTAAAGCGATTTTCATTAAAGCACTAATAACAATAGATAAAGTCACTGATAGAAAAATGGAATTAACGTGCCAAATATTTGGTCATATCCTCTATGCCTTTTAAGGTCATTGGAAACATATGGTTCTCAAAGATTTGCTTAATCAAACCAATGCTATGCGTGTAATGCCAATAATTTTCTTCTTCGGGATTGAGCCATGCGGTTTTATCAAAATGCTGACGTAGACGCTGCAACCAGACCTGTCCTGCTTCATCATTCATATATTCAACCGAACCACCGACCGAGGTGATTTCATAAGGCGCCATACTGGCATCACCAACCACAATCACCCGGTAATCACGGCCATAGGTATTGAATAAATCCCAGGTATTCATGCGCGAGCTGGAACGGCGGATATTGTCTTTCCAGACATAGTCATACAGGCAGTTATGGAAATAAAAATAGTCCAGGGTTTTAAATTCGGTTTTGGCTGCGCTAAACAGCTTTTCACACTGGGCAATATGCGAGTCCATCGAACCGCCGACATCAAACAGCATCAAGACTTTAATGCGGTTACGGCGTTCAGGCACCAGCTGTACGTCTAAAATACCCTGCTTGGCGGTTTCACGAATCGTGCCATCGATATCCAGCTCTTCGGCTGCACCCTGACGCGCGAATTTAGCTCCCAGACTTTTACCGCAGAGCGTTTCCGTCCCGGCCCACCAATACGCACCCCTTCCGGATGATCGCCATAAGCACCGAAAGGCGAAGTGCCGCCGGTACCAATCATCTTGTTGCCACCCTGATGTTTTTTATGCTGTTCGCGCAAGCGCTCTTCCAGCATTTTCATCAGTTCTTCTAATGATCCGGCTTTTTTCAGCTCTTCGCGCTGTTCAGGAGTCAAATGCTTTTCAAGCAGTTCAAGATCGAACCAGTCTTTGGGCAGCTTATGCACCTGATTCAGCAGTTCATCAATATCAAAGCTCTGAATACCATCAAAATAGTCTTTCATGGCGCGATCGAATTTGTCGAAATAGCGCTCATCCTTAACCATTACAGTTTTGGCCAGCTGATAGAACTCATCCTGATCGGCAAAGACCAGTCCAGCCGCAACCGCCTGATTCAAATCGATCAGCTCACGGGTTGAGACCGGTACGCCGTATTTGCGTAAGGTATAAAACAGTCGCACAAACATGCGTGTTTCTCCCTTAACGACGTGACATAAAGGCTAGACGTTCAAGCAACTGTACATCTTGCTCATTTTTGATCAAGGCGCCGTACAAGGGTGGAATCGCTTTGGATTTATCAGTATTGCGCAAAATATCTTCCGGCATGTCGTCAGCCATGAGCAGGCTGAGCCAGTCAATCAGCTCAGATGTTGATGGTGGTTTTTTCAAACCCGGAATCTGGCGCAATTTAAAGAAAACCTGCAAGGCTTCATTGACCAATGTGGCAGAGATATTCTCGAAATGTACATCGATGATTTCGCGCATGGTCGCTTCATCCGGAAATTCGATATAGTGGAAGAAACAACGGCGCAGGAATGCATCGGGCAATTCTTTTTCATTATTTGAGGTAATGATGACGATTGGACGCTGGGTTGCGGTAATGGTTTCCCCGGTCTCGTACACATAGAACGACATTTTATCGAGTTCATGTAGCAAGTCATTCGGAAACTCGATGTCTGCCTTATCAATTTCATCAATCAGCAAGACACAACGTTCTTCGCTGGTAAATGCTTCCCACAGTTTACCCGGCTTGATGTAGTTCTTGATGTCATAGACACGGTCATCACCAAGCTGACTATCACGCAGGCGCGACACCGCATCGTATTCATACAGGCCTTGCTGTGCTTTGGTGGTGGACTTGATATGCCAGGTGATCAGTTTTAGGCCCAGGCTTTCTGCTACCTGCTCAGCCAATAAAGTTTTCCCTGTACCAGGCTCACCTTTGACCAATAACGGCTTTTGTAAACTACGGGCAGCTTTAACCGCCAACTTTAAACTGTCAGTCGCAATGTACTGAGCTGTACCTGAAAATTGTTGATGATCAGCAGACATGATTTAACCTTATTTTTTTACTTACAACGGTGAACTTTTCTTGTGAACACGAAGATTGCCCTTGTTCGACACATAGGTCGACCAGCAATAGCCAATCACAGATCCAATCCCAATGACAAATAAAATAAGTGACGCATTAATCCAAATCAGAGCTTGCTCTTTGGTCAACACACCAAACAGCAAGCCAAAGATTGCAGGTGCGATAGAGGCATTCGGCCCCTCGGATACCGTCGGTGTCAATAGAATGGCAAAGCCTAAAATCCACAAAAAACCACCAAGCGGCTTAGGCAGCCGCTTGGTTACGCCATACCAGCACCATAAAGCAATCAGGCTGCCCAGCAGATAAACCGCAACAGCAATGCTCTGTTCAGGAATTGAGTCTAAGACAGCAACATAACCATTCATTTCACAACTCCTGAATTAACATTAAGCGCCACGCAATCCTTCTGGAGCGACTGCATTCGGATCAATCAAGCCTTCTGGCGGCATTTGCAAAAAGAAACCACGTGTAGCAATAGAATCCATCACATGCAATACATTGGCACGTGCCAGTTTACGCGATTCGCTCAGTTCAAGATGCATGACAAAAGTCGCACGTCCAAATGCGGCTTGTACGGGCTCAGACAATACGCTGAGTGGCTCGAATATTTCAGCTTCGCTTTCATCCGCAGGACGCGCCACATACAGATACATTTCACTTTTTTTGCTGGATTTGTAGATAGACACTTGCATGTTTCAAACGACTTTTCTGGAAAAACATCCGCAAGGATACATCAAAAAAAAGACAGAAACATTAGCCACGTCTCATGCATCAGTCGTGATTTTGTATAATTGCTCTATCTTTAACCAATCCTGCAAGCGATCACTCGCTGACTTTCATCTGGGTCGATAAATAAGATTCATCCTGATGCAGCACCTGAATCAGTGGCTGGGTTAACAGTTCATAGCGCCAGCCCAGCAGATAATCCGGCAGATCCTGCTCATCCTTATGAAAGACCACATGCTGATACAAGGCATTCAGCCATTTTTTACGCATCAGCACTTCTTTTGGAATTGAGGTTTCATCGACTACATTTTGAATGATGTTATCGATCTTTTCGCCGATATCTTTGGAGGAATGACGGATTGGACGCGCCAGACGTAACGGCCAGCTTTCCGGTTCCGGCAAGAATTTCAATAAATCTAAAATAGTTTTACCATGTTCACGAACCACATTTGAACGGATATCTTTGACTTGACTCAACTGGAAGTTATTGCGCGGGAACTTCTCGACCAGATCAATCATACTGACATTCTTTAAGATAAAACTACGTGGCTGATTCAGTGCTTTGGCAATCTGATCGCGCCAGACCATCAATTGCTGTAATTGCATCAGCTGACGGCGTGAATGGCGATAATTCCCCACATCCTGATATAACAAGGCCGTTGGTGTATCTTCACCAATTTCCTGAGTCAAGAAACGACAGTCTTGCAAGGCAAAATCCAGTAGGTATTTCGTATCTAGCTCTTGTTTGATTTTGTCAGACAGCTTGACCAGATAATGCACATCATTGGCCGCATAAAGTAATTGTTCTGAACTTAAAGGACGTGCCAGCCAGTTAGAACGGGTCTGGTCTTTTTCGATATCGACTTCCAGCATCTGTTTGAGCGCATTCTGATAGCTGACTTGCAGACCATGCCCCAGAAAAGACATGCCGACCTGGGTATCAAACACATTGGTCAGTGATTTCTTTTGGGTATAGTGATAAAGCAGATCAATATCTTCGCTACAAGCATGAAAAATATTCTGCTGGGCGTTAAAAACTTTATTGAAGAACTCAGTCAGATCCAGGGTGGTTCCATCCAGCAAATAGACCTTGTTGTCTACATTGATCTGAAACACACCCAGTTTCGGCCACAAAGTATCGACCTTGATAAATTCGGTATCCAGCCCGTAAACAGAACTCTGATCCATCAGGTTCAGCACAGGGTATAAATCGTTTTGATGTTGAATAAATTGAAACATAAAGACTGAGTCTAAAATTAGATTCTCGATAGATCCATATTAACTGATCTATAGAATTTTTGTATAAAAAATAACGCTGATTCTGCTCTATCTAGCAAAAATACCCCTTATTTATTAGGCTCTAGATTTTAAATAATATCTTTTTTATATTAAAACTAACAAGATTTTTAAGTCTATCTTACTTCATGCGCATCCGGTTATGTACGGCCTGACTCAAGGTATGACTATCGACATATTCCAGTTCACCGCCCTGTGGTACACCTTGGGCAATTCGAGTCATCTGGATCGGCAGATGCTTGCTGGCTTCCACCAGATAATGTGCCGTGGCCTGACCTTCTACCGTCGCATTAGTAGCGAGAATGACTTCCTTCACCTGACCATTGGCCAAACGGTGCAACAAATACGGAATGCCAATTTCTTCAGGACCAATCCCATCGAGCGGTGACAAATGCCCGCCCAGTACATGGTATTTCCCTCTAAAGCTGCCACTTTGCTCAATCGCCATAACATCTGCAGGTGATTCCACCACACAGAGCAATTCATCATCACGATCTAGCGACGTACAGATATTGCACACTTCATCTTCAGTCAATGAATGACAAACCGAACACTCATGAATGTAGTTGGTCGCCTCAGTCAACGCATGCGCCAGACCAATTGCACCTTCACGATTTTTCATGATCATATGCAATGCCATACGTTGAGCCGATTTCGGCCCAACGCTTGGCAAAATGCGTAATGCTTGAACCAGTTGATCAAAACGATCACTAAACATTGCGCATTCTTCCTTAGAACATACCTGCCAGACCCGGTGGTAAACCCATACCCGAGTTTGCTGCTTTCATTCTTTCATCAGAGACCAATTCTGCCTGACGCGCAGCATCATTCATTGCAGCAGCAATCAGATCTTCGATCATGTCTGGATCATCCTGAAGTAATTCAGGGTTGATTTCGATACGCTTCACCACATTGCGGCAAGTCATGGTGACTTTGACCAAACCACCGCCCGCTTCGGCATGCACTTCAGTTTGTGCCAGCTCTTCTTTGGCTTTTTTTACATTGTTTTCAACTTCTTTTTGCATGCGCTGAGCTTGCTGCATCAACATATTAATGTTCATAAATATCTCCGAACATAAATTTATAAAATTAGATAAGATCTAAACCACGAGTAATATCACGAATAATATCACCAATCTCTTCTAAACCAACAGAAACACGAATTAAACCTTCGCGAATACCTGCTGCTTCTTTGGCTTCAGGCGATAATTTACCGTGTGTGGTGGTTGCCGGATGGGTAATGGTTGATTTCGCATCCCCCAGGTTACCGGTGATCGAGATAAACCGGGTATTGTCAATGACTGTCCAAGCGGCTTCACGACCGCCTTTCACCTCAAAAGACACAATGCCACCAAAACCCGTCTGCTGTTTCACTGCCAGCGCATGACCGATATGCGCAGGCAGACCGGCATAATAAACCTTCTCTACCTTTGGATGCTGATCCAGAAATTCAGCCAGTTGCTGCGCACTTGCTGAATGCTCACGCATACGTAAACGTAACGTTTCCAAGCCTTTCAGGAATACCCATGCATTAAACGGACTCATTGAAGGACCTGTGGTACGCACATAACCAAAGATTTCTTCCAGCAGTTTATGGTTTCCAACCACAGCTCCACCTAAGGCACGGCCCTGACCATCCAGATATTTAGTCGCAGAATACACCACCAGGTCTGCACCAAATTTGAGGGGTTGTTGTAACACTGGTGTACAGAAGCTATTGTCGATTGCCAGTAAAGCATCATTGGCATGGGCAATATCAGCCAATGCCTGAATGTCAGCCACTTCTGCAAGCGGGTTTGATGGAGATTCAACAAACAGTAATTTGGTTTCAGGCTGGATGGCATTTTTCCATGCATCAAGATCGGTCAAATCTACAAAATCGACACTAACCCCAAATTTTGCGACATATTTTTCAAATAGCGAAACAGTCGAACCAAAGACTGCACGTGAGCAGATGACGTGATCACCTGCTTTCAAAAAAGCCATGGTCACTGCCATAATGGCAGCCATACCTGAACTGGTAGCAACGGCGCGCTCTGCACCTTCGAGTGCCGCCAGACGTTTTTCAAACATGGCAACGGTTGGGTTGGTAAAGCGAGAATAGATATTGCCCGGTTCCTGACCTGAAAATTTCGCAGCAGCTTCGGCGGCATTTTCATAAACAAATGACGATGTTAGAAAAATGGGTTCAGCATGCTCACCCTCAAAGCTACGGGTATGACCTGTACGGATGGCTAAAGTTTCTAATTGATATGAAATATCGTCTTGCTGGCTCATCGCTCTACCTCAGCCCTAAGGCTGCCTTTTGTAAAAAATTGCCAACATTTTGAGCGCCTATGCTATTTCAGGTCAAGGCATAATAAGCAATTATTGCTTAGACTTCGATCAATCCTTCCCCGGATACGGATATTTTATTTACATGATTCAGTTAAAACAAAACTTTCAGCGCCAGCAAAAAAAATTGAAACATTTCAGTGCCCGGATGTTTAATGCCTCCTCTCTGATTCTGTCGCAAAAAACGCCTTTTGAATATATTGCCAGCACCGAGTTTTGCAAGATTCGCTATTACGCCTCACCCGATAAGAAATACAAGGAGCCATTGGTATTTGTCGCCCCTCTCGCCATCAATATGGATATCTATGATCTGTATCCCTATCGTTCGCTGGTCAAGCATTTTCAGCATAGCGGTTTTGATGTCTATCTGGTGGAATGGAAACGTTTTAACTTTAGACATCGTCATTTAAACTTTTTGTCTTTTATTGATGCAGCCATTCCTCAATCTATTGAAACCATCTGCAAGCATTCGGACAGTCAGTTCATTTCCCTACACGGCTGGAGTATGGCTGGGGTATTTGTCACGCTTTATACCGCCTTGCATTCGCCTGAACATGTCAAAAATTTGATGGTCGTTGGCAGCCCCATCGACAGTTATGCATCAGGACGGGTCGGCAAACTGTTTTCGACCACCAATAAACTGATTTCTAAAAATAAAAATCTGCAACAGGCCATTCATCAGGGTCATATTCCAAAGCAATATATTCATACGCCCGGCATTGTAAATGCCTTGGGCTTTAAGTTACTGGATCCGATCGGCTGGCTGAAAAGCCAGAAGCAGTTTTTGCTGAATCTGGATCATGTCGAAAATGTCTATGAACATGCCACCATGGGAAATTTTCTGAATAAGATGATTGATTATCCGGGCGGGATTAATCAGGACATGGTCTTACATCTGTGGCTGCAAAATCCTTTAAAACAAGGTTCAATCACCTTAAATGGTCGTACTGTTGACCTTAAGAATATCAGCTGCTCGCTGTTGGTCGGTGCCGGCCAAACCGATCAGATTGTCACAGAACAGTCAGCTAAGCCTTTGATAGAATTGACAAGTAGCCAGGATAAGACGTTTACTCTGATTCCGGGTGGTCATCTGGGCCTGATGTCCAACCAGAAAACAGCCAATACGTTCTGGCCCAAAATGACGACCTGGCTGGCGCAGCGCTCTACACGTCTTGATGCTTAGCGCATCTGCGTCAGCATCGCCAAAAAACATTAAAATTTATTTACATATTCAGAGGATACAGCATGATTCAGTCAGTAGCATTTATCGGTTTAGGTGCCATGGGTTATCGTATGGCGGCACATTTACCCAAGCAGTTTGATACCGTCTATGTCTGGAACCGCAATTTTGACAAAGCAGAGCAACATGCTGCTGAATATGGCACCCAAGCCGTTACGCTAGAACAGGCCGTTCAGGCAGATATTATCTTTTCATGTTTGCCGACCAGTGCCGATGTAGCACAACTTCTGGAAAATTTGTCGCTTAAATCCGGCTCAGTCTGGGTCGACTGTACCAGTGGTGTACCGGATTCCGCGCAAACACTGGCAGCACAACTGGCTGAACGTGGTGCTATCTTTCTGGATGCACCGGTCAGCGGTCAAACCATTGGTGCTGAAAATGGCACCTTGACAGTGATGGTAGGCGGCGATGTCCAAGGTTTTGAAAAAGCCCTTCCTGCGATGCAGGCTTTTGGCACACTGATTAAGCATGTCGGTGAATCTGGCGCAGGTTTTGCAGTGAAAGCCGTGAATAATATGTTAATGGCTGTAAACCTGTGTGCGGTCGCAGAAGGCTTTACTACGCTGAAAGCACATGGAGTCAACCTGAATGAAGCACTGGATTGTATTAATGCTTCAAGTGGTAAAAGCATGGTGACCGAAACCGTATTACCACAGCGTATTTTAAATCGCAGTTTTCCTGTAACCTTTGCCCTGCCACTCTTGGCCAAAGATACCGGCATCGCAATCGATCTGGCGCGTGAGGCTAAACTGTCTGCGCCTGTGCTATCATTAACCCAGAATCTAATTCAGGCGGCCAGTGATCTATCGGATAAAAACAGTGATTTTTCCAGTGCCGTGAAAATGTATGAATCATGGAGTAATATTACCATCGAGTAATATCTCGCCATTGAATAATGATAACAAAACCTCATATTGTGACTAGTAGGCAGGCACATATAGTGGATAACCCAGAGGAAACTCGCATGAAGAAATTTTCTGTTGCAGCATTAATTGGCTTAGCAACTTTGTTCGGGGCTTCAACATCGGTTCTTGCATCTGAACAGGAATGCAAAAAATTGAAAAATGATCATGACGTGATTTATGCGTCTAAAGGATTCTGTTTTAAAGATCCAGAAGCAAAAGCGAAGTTCGGCAATGACAATTGCTATACAACCAAGCCAAAATTCTCGGAAAAAGAGCAACAGCGTCTTGACGTGATCAAAGATCGTCAGAAAGAATTGAACTGTAAATAATTCAATTCAATAACGCTCAAGGAATGTACTTATGACTTATGATGATCAGAATATTTTTGCACGAATTCTACGCGGTGAACTTCCTGCGATTAAAGTGTATGAAGATGACCAGGTTCTTGCATTTATGGACATCATGCCGCAAGCAGATGGTCATACTCTGGTCGTTCCGAAAGCACCAGCCATCACTTTACTGGATCTAGATCCTGAAGCTGCGGCCTATACGATTCAAATTGTACAGAAGGTTGCGAAAGCAATTGAAAAAGGTTTGGGCGTTGATGGCATTGTCCTGATGCAATTATCAGGTGCTGCTGCTGGTCAGACTGTACCGCATATTCATTTTCATCTAGTGCCGACTTCTCTGCACAACTTGGGTAAACATGCTGCCCAGATGGGTGATCAGGAAAAAATTAAAGCGCTGGCTGAAAAAATCAAAGCTGCACTTTAAGTTTAACTGAATAAAAAAAATGGAGCTTCGGCTCCATTTTTTTATTCTACTTAAAGCATAAAACTTTAGAAAAAAAAGCGAATCATTAAGATAATAGCAACCAAATTATCTTTAAATACAAAAAATTGAATGTGTAATATTACAAAACTTACAAAATACAACATTTAACAGATTTGAAATATTTCCTTAATCTTACTGTCTTATTTGTAATCGATACTTGGCACCAATAGAGCGGTACATGTTTTAACACATGACTGAAACTTGTTTTAAGACGATGAATAAAAAGTCTTTATTGGAGCAACACATGAAAAAAACGTTATCTGCATTAGCAATTGGGGCAACAATTTTAACACCAGTCATGGCAGCTGCTGCTGACGTTAAAATTTATGGTCGTGCACACGTTTCTTTAGATTATCTGGATGATGGCCAGGATTATAACGAAGTAGGTCTTTCTTCAAACTCTTCACGCCTAGGCTTTAAAGCTGAACAAGAACTAGAAAATGGCATGACTGTTTTTGGTCAAATTGAACAAGAAATTAACTTTGCTAGTGGATCTGCTAATAATAGTGGTGTTGACTTCGCAACTCGCGATACCTTTGTCGGTTTAAAAGGTGACTTTGGTCAAGCACGTGTAGGTCGCTTTGACAGCCCGTTTAAAGTCGCGCGTGGTCCAGTGAATTTCTTTGGTGACCAAGTTGGCGACCTTCGTAACGTCACACGTGTGAGTGAACAGCGCTTTGATGAACGTAATGCCAATACTTTTGAATATAAATCACCTAAATTTGGTGGCGGTTTCAATGTTTTAGCAGCACTTTCTTTACACGAAGGTAATAGCCCTGATAGCGTGTCAACATCTTCACCAAAAACTACTGTAATTGAAACTGTGAATGGTCCAGTAACAGTAGTCGTACCGGGAACCACAACTACTACCAATAAAGATAATCGCGATGATAAAGCATACGACCTCGCTTTAACCTATAAAGAAGGTAAAGTTGATTTTGCTGCTGCCTATGAACATTATGAAGAAGATGCAGGTCGTGGTGAGCGCGATGGTTTCCGTATCGCAGGTGCTTACAAAATCACACCTGAGTTCAACTTGGGCGGTTTATACCAATTCCTTCAACATGATAATTCTGAAGCAAACCCAGATGCTCAAGTATTTGGAGTAGCAGCTGATTATAAATTTGCACCAAAAACCTATCTACGTGGTCAAGTGTTCCATCGTGATGTAGATGCAGATGATGCGAATGCAACATTATTGGCA
>SMEP01000371.1_pt1 | contig 13258 bp, 12 predicted proteins | sample 2456231 | NCBI WGS metagenome assembly SMEP01 (sample SAMN10132595, study PRJNA489261) | soil metagenome | isolation source: day1 control-silty clay loam soil ammended with raw manure from dairy cow... | place: USA | collected 2015-05-15
TCATAATCCCCTAAATACTCAAACGAGCCTGTACCAGACAATTCAACAACCTTTGTTGCAATTCGGTTAATGAAGTAACGGTCATGCGAAACGAATAGTAGTGTGCCAGGATAATCGATTAACGCATTTTCTAAAATTTCCTTGCTGTCTAAGTCCAGATGGTTGGTCGGCTCATCCAGCACGAGGAAATTTGATTTTTGCATCATCAGTTTCGCTAACGCTAAACGGGCCTTTTCACCACCAGATAACGAGTTAACCGATTTTGACACGTCATCGCCACTAAATAAGAAGTTTCCTAAAATACTGCGAATGTCCTTTTCGTTCATTAATGGCCATTCATCCCAAAGTTCATTTAACACGGGCTTGTTTGAGTGGAGCTTTGCTTGCTCCTGATCATAGTAGCCGATTTGTACGTTGGTCCCGTAGCGAATGTCACCTGTAAATGCGGTTAAGTCTTTTACGACGGTTTTCAGTAATGTTGATTTACCGACACCGTTCGGACCGACTAATGCAATGCGGTCTTCGCGGAATATGCGCATATTAATATTCGATGAGATTTCTTTGTCGGGGTAGCCGATTGATAGGGCATCGATTGATAGTACGTCATTACCGCTTTGGCGCTCGATGGAGAAGCCAAAGTTCGCGCTTTTTTCGTCGCCATCAGGAGAGTCCATCCAGTTTGTTTTTTCTAATACTTTACGGCGGGATTGTGCCATTTTTGTTGTTGATGCACGGGCTAAGTTTTTTTGAACGAATGTCTCAAGCTTAGCCTTTTCATCCATTTGGCGCTCATACATTTTCAGGTCACGCTCAAAGTTTTTTGCTTTTTCATCTAAGTATGCACTGTAGTTGCCGACATATTTACTTACCTTTGTACGTGATACCTCATAAACGGTAGACACAACTTGATCGAGGAAGTAACGGTCATGCGAAACGATTAAAATCGCGCCGTCATAGCCTTTTAAATAGCTCTCTAACCAAGACAGTGTTTCGATGTCTAAGTGGTTGGTTGGCTCATCTAGGATTAGTAAGTCAGGCTTTGATAGTAATAGTTTAGCTAATGCTAAGCGTGTACGCTGACCGCCTGATAAGGATTGGATTGGTTTCTCGTAATCAGCCGAGAAAAACTGCATACCATGTAAAACAGAGCGTGTATCGGCTTCGTACTGATAGCCTCCTGCATCTTTGAAATCATGCTGGAGTTGGTCGTACTCTGCCATCACGCGACCGTATGTTTCACTATCTTCGTAAACGTTGGGATCAGCCATTTGTTGTTCGAGCTGACGCAGTTTTTGTTCTTGGATGCGCAAAGAATCAAAAATTGTCATCATTTCGTCCCAAATAGAGAGCGTTGAATCAATGCCAGCATGCTGCTCCAAATAGCCAACACGAACATCTTTTGGAATAATAATTTCGCCAGAATCATAGCTCATTTGACCGGCAATAATTTTTAATAATGTAGATTTCCCAGCACCGTTGCGGCCTACTAATGCCACACGGTCACGGTGTTGAACTTCAAGTTTGACACCGCTTAAAATTTCATCGGTAATGAAGGATTTATATAATTGATTTACTTGTAGGACAATCATGTTTACACCTCAGTTTCTTCGTGGATTAGAAATAATAAATTTTTCTGGTTAATCCACATAAGAAAAGACATCATCTCGTGCTAACTGGCGCGAGAGGTGTTTTTCTATTATTTAGTTTAAAGGATGGACACGCGGTGTGCAACGATGGATACTTTACTTGAGGCTAGTAGTTTAGTAAGATTAATTTGCTTCAACAAAGACACAAGTAAGATTTCCAATTGTAAGTAGGAGGAGAATGTGTGAAACCAGAAACAAAAATTCCACAAGCAACAACGAAAAGACTTCCTCTGTATTATCGATTTTTAAAAAACTTCGCAAACGAAGGTAAAAAACGCATTTCATCACAGGAATTAAGTGATGCAATGAAAATAGATTCAGCTACGATACGCCGTGATTTTTCTTATTTTGGTGCACTTGGTAAGAAGGGCTATGGTTATGACGTGCCCTATTTAATCGAATTTTTCCGTCAAACGTTAGATCAGGATGAGGCGATGAATGTTGCGCTCATTGGGGTCGGAAACTTAGGAAATGGTTTATTAAAATATAACTTCCAAAAAAACCACAATACTCGTATTGTTGTCGCATTTGATTCAAAGGCACCTCTTGAAGGAACAGTGATTAGCGATATTCCGGTATTTCATCCGGATCGTTTAGAGGAAATGTATGAGGCGTTTGGCGCGGAACTAGCCATTTTAACAGTACCTTCACGTTCGGCGCAAATGATGACAGACCGTCTAGCTAAAATGAATGCAAAAGGCATCTTAAACTTTACACCGGTGCGTCTAGCTGTACCCGATTCAATTAAAGTAATGAACATCGATTTATCGGTAGAGCTACAAGCGCTCATCTATTTAGTACGAAATTCAGATTAACGGCAAATTAGTAACAAATTGTTCACATTACCAAAAATGGCAATTTATCGCTAATTACTGTAAAATGTACATAATACTAGAGGAGGTGGCGATAGTGGAAATGCATTTAAGTGCGATTACACCTTTAAGCCTAATTATCATCGGTCTGATTGCATTATTAATTTTTGGTCCAAAAAAATTACCATCTTTAGGTCGTGCCATGGGTTCGACTTTACGTGAATTCCGTAGTGCCACTAAAGGATTAACGGATGACGATGACGATGATGATCACAAATCGAAAAAGTCAGTCATTGAACATAAAGATAACGAAAAAACAGACGTTAAGTAAATTAAGGATGTCTTAGCATGAATCCACAAGAATTAACCGTTGTTGAACATATGCAGGAGCTGAGAAAGCGCTTATTTTTTGTAGCGATTTTCTTTGTCATGGCCCTTTTTGCAGGGTTTTATAGTGCAAAACCGATTATTAGAGCCATTCAACGCAGTGATCTAGCTGCGAGTTTTACATTGAACGCCTTCAGTCCTGGAGATCCGTTAACTGTTTATTTACAAGTGACATTCATTGTCGCGGCAATTATTGTGTCGCCGATTTTACTTTATCAGCTCTGGGCGTTTATTACGCCGGGCTTGCATGAGACAGAACGTAAGGCAACATTAAAATACATACCTTATGCGTTTATTCTTGGTATTGGTGGTATGGCCTTTGCCTACTTTGTTTTATTTCCATTTATTATGCGTTTTATGATGGATTTATCGAGTGATTTAGATATTACGCCAACAATTGGCATTAATGAGTTTTTCTCATTTTTACTGAAGCTTCTTGTCCCATTTGGTATTTTATTTCAATTGCCAGTGGTGACATTGTTCGTATCCCGTTTAGGGCTCATTAATCCAAAATTGATGATTAAGTTCCGTAAATATGCGTATTTCGTATTAATCGTCATTTCTGTGCTTCTTGCACCGCCTGATGTAGTATCAAACATCATCATTGCGATTCCGCTGTTTATTTTGTATGAGCTGAGTATTGTGGTCTCTCGTATAGGCTATCGTAAATATGAAAAGGCTGAAAAAGAGCGCCAGTTAGCAGAGGAAGAACGTGAGCGTGAGCTGCAAGTAGAAGCACTGCTTGAACAGCAGCGTAAACAAATGGAGCAACTGAATAACTAATGGAAAGCGCTATCGTTGAGGTAGCGTTTTTATTTATACAAAAAAGGGAGTGTCCGGAAAGTAATTTCGGGACGCTCCCTTTGCGACGAGGATGGTGAGAATTTATTCTGACCACCGCACTTAAGCGGTTAATTAATACATGAACGAAGCACTGTCTGAAAAGTAAATACTTTTCAGACAGCCCCTTTCCATATTGTTAAACTTGAAACTTATCGGGATTCATTTGAATAAATGTCACGAAGCCGTTTAGTAATACGTGCGCGATGATTGGCGTAATTAGACGCTTTGTCTTATGGTATAAAAACGCAAAAATCATCCCACAAATTGTGTATAACAGAATATGTGTGAAGTCCATATGAATGGCAGCGAACACAATCGCACTCACAATACTTGCAATCCAGAAGTTATAATTTTGGATAATGGAGCCGAAGATAACACGACGGAACACTAATTCTTCTAAAACAGGGCCTAAAAATACTGTTGCAACGATCATGATGGGCGCCACTTTTGTAACATTCATAATCGATTCCGTGTTTTCTGAGACAACATCAATGCCGAGTTTTATCTCAATATTAGCGCCAATTGCTTGCCCAAAAAAGCTAAAGACATTCCAAAAATTTTTATTTTTAGCAATGAGAATAAAGCTCACGACAAAGGCAACCGCAAATGAGCCGGTACTCCACCAGCCAGATAGCTTAATTAGCTGCTCTTCGGGAGTTCCAGAAAAAGGTGTAAGTAAGGCATCTTTTAAACCAGGAATGAATATAAGTAAAAATACGGATAATTGACAAATGATATAAGTCAATAACACATAAAATGCAGTTTTCTGTGTTTTAAACTTAGGAGAGGAAACGTTCGTCACAGCGCAAACCTTCTTTCTATATAATAACGGCTCAAAGTAATTCTTCTATATTGTAGAGGAATTTCTAGATAAAACAAAATTTTTTGGCGCACATACTTGCAAAAAAATAGGGAATTCATTAAAATTAAAACTATGTTAGCACTCGAATGAAGAGAGTGCTAAAAAGAACAAATATTTAGGAGGTTGTTTCAATTGTTAAGACCATTAGGAGATCGCATTATTATCGAACTTGTAGAAGTAGAGGAAAAAACAGCGTTCGGTATTGTATTACCTGACTCTGCAAAGGAAAAGCCACAAACTGGTAAAGTTGTAGCTGTAGGTACGGGTCGCGTTCTTGACAACGGAACTCGTGTTGAGCTTGACGTAACTGTTGGCGACGAAATCATCTTCTCAAAATTCTCAGGTACCGAAGTGAAGTACGACGGCGTAGAATACTTAATTTTACGCGAAAGCGATGTACTAGCTATCGTCGGTTAATTTAAAAACGAAATTAAACTTGCAGCTAGTTCCAATACAATACAATATGTTGCTAGCTGCACATCCATTAAAAATAAATTATAAAAATAGATCGAACAATTAGGAGGATATGCAATATGGCAAAAGATATTAAATTCTCAGAAGAAGCACGTTCATTAATGGCGGCGGGTGTTGATAAATTAGCAAACGCTGTAAAAGTAACTTTAGGGCCAAAAGGTCGTAACGTTGTATTAGAAAAAAAATTCGGTTCACCATTAATTACAAATGACGGTGTATCAATCGCAAAAGAAATCGAATTAGAAAACCCATTTGAAAATATGGGGGCAAAATTAGTAGCAGAAGTTGCTTCAAAAACAAATGAAATCGCCGGTGACGGTACGACAACTGCAACCGTTTTAGCGCAAGCGATGATCCGAGAAGGTCTTAAAAACGTAACAGCTGGTGCAAACCCTGTTGGTATTCGTAAAGGGATGGACAAAGCAGTAGCAGCGGCATTAACAGAGCTACAAGCGATTTCTCGTCCGGTAGAAAACAAAGAGTCCATCGCACAAGTAGCGGCAATTTCTTCAGCGGATGAAGAAATTGGTCAATACATTGCAGATGCTATGGAAAGAGTGGGCAACGACGGTGTTATTACAATCGAAGAGTCTAAAGGTTTCACAACAGAATTAGAAGTAGTCGAAGGGATGCAATTTGACCGCGGCTATCTTTCACACTACATGGTAACAGATACAGACAAAATGGAAGCGGTACTTGATAACCCATTCATTTTAATTACAGATAAAAAAGTTGCGAGCATTCAAGAAATTTTACCAGTGCTAGAGCAAGTGGTTCAACAAGGTCGCCCAATTTTAATTATTGCAGAAGACGTTGAAGGTGAAGCGTTAGCAACACTTGTTGTCAACAAATTACGTGGTACATTTAACGCCGTAGCGGTAAAAGCACCGGGCTTTGGTGATCGTCGTAAAGCAATGCTAGAAGACATCGCGGTTTTAACAGGTGGTCAAGTAATCACACAAGACCTTGGCTTAGACTTAAAATCGGCTGACCTTACTTCTTTAGGTCGCGCATCAAAAGTCATTGTTTCTAAAGACAACACAACAATCGTTGAAGGCGCTGGTAACACAGATGCAGTAGCAGGCCGTGTGAACCAAATCCGTGCACAACTTGCAGAAACGACTTCTGAGTTTGATAAAGAAAAATTACAAGAGCGCTTAGCGAAATTAGCTGGCGGTGTGGCAGTGATTAAAGTTGGTGCCGCAACAGAAACAGAATTAAAAGAACGTAAATTACGTATCGAAGACGCATTAAACTCGACACGTGCAGCAGTTGAAGAAGGGATTGTATCAGGTGGTGGTACAGCACTTCTAAACGTATACGGCGCGGTAGTGAAGGTATTAGACCAAGTAGAAGGCGACGTAGCAACAGGCGTAAAAATTATTTTACGTGCGCTAGAAGAGCCAGTGCGTCAAATCGCTGAAAATGCAGGTTTAGAGGGTTCAATTATCGTGGACCGTTTAAAACGTGAAGAAATCGGTATCGGCTTCAACGCGGCAACAGGCGAATGGGTAAACATGATCGAAGCAGGTGTAGTTGACCCAGCAAAAGTTACACGTTCAGCATTGCAAAACGCTGCATCAGTAGCAAGTCTGTTCTTAACAACAGAAGCAGTTGTAGCAGACATCCCAGAAGCAGGCGGTTCAGGTATGCCAGACATGGGCGGCATGGGTATGCCGGGCATGATGTAATATAAGTTTGAGCAACGTTTACTACATGTAACTCGTTCTTAAATTTCCCAAAAAACATTTACGTTTTATAACGTGATATCACGTACAGTTTAATCGTAAAGCAATTACCACTTCTCAAGGTATTCATCTTGGGAGGTGGTTTTTTTGCGGCTTAAAAATTGCCTACTAAGGATTTCTTAGTAGGTGGTAGGTTAAACATAAAATTGAAATGAACTTTCCCGAATTATTGAAAAGTCCTTGGTCAATTCATTTTTCCCGAAAAAAATTTTACTAGACAAACCCTCTATTTCTAACGCTTTATCGGTTCAACGCTTTAAAGCGATAAATTAAATGCTTGTAATTCGCTTTGTTTTCTCACTATAATGAATTATCAAATAATTATTATATAAGAAAGAGGCAATAAGTTATGAAGGATTTTTTCAGTAAACTATTAAACGGCATGAGTATTGCCATTGTTTGCGCATTAATACCAAATGCGCTATTAGGAGAACTATTAAAATTAGTAATTCCATCTATGCCATCGCTCCAACATTTATACGATGCAACGGTAATTGTGATGAGTATGTTACCGATTTTAGTTGGGGTTTTAGTTGGTATGCAATTTAAGCTTACGCAAATTCAGACGGCAAGTGTTGGTCTTGCAACGGTCGTGGGCAGTGGTGTTATTAGTAAAACGGCGGACGGAATTTTTACGATTAGTGGAATCGGTGTTGTTATTAATGCCGGTATTACGGCTGCTTTAGCAGTTTTATTTGTCCGCTTAGTCGGTGAGGGGTTAAAAGAATATTCGATTTTATTAATTCCGATGTTAACGGTAGCGATTCCTGGGATGATTGGCTTTATCATTTTACCTTATATTCAACAATCGGCTGGATTAGTAGGGGATGGTGTTGCCTATTTAACAAACTTACAACCCGTATTAATGGGCGCATTAATCGCAGTTGTGTTTGGAATTGTTATACTTTCTCCAATTTCAACGGTAGGTATTGCAACCGTTATTATGCTTTCAGGAATTGGGGCAGGTGCCGCAAACTTGGGTGTTGTAGCTGTTGGAATGGGGCTGTGCTTTGCTAGCTACAAGGCAAATTCCCTTGGAACAGCTTTAGCGCATGTATTAGGTTCACCAAAAATCCAAATGCGTAATTTCTTCCTAAAGCCTATTATTGCGATGCCTATGTTAATTACGGCGGCGATTCTTGGTGGATTAGCAGGGGTACTAAATGTACAGGGGACACCTTATAGTGCCGGGTTTGGTTTATCTGGTTTAGTTGGACCTTTGAATTTTATTAACTTAGCAGATGGCGGATGGAACCTCGGAAATATTACAATCATGTTAGGGATGTTTTTAATTTTACCGTTACTTTTAAATCTATTTTTCATCTATTTATTTAACAAGAAACTTAAATTAGTGAAGGACTCGGATTACAAACTAGATTTTGAGTAATCTAAATGGAAATGGCTACACATCGTAATGACGACATAATTTTAAAGGCTTATCCAGGAATTGCTTTAGGATAAGCCTTTTTTGTAACCCTTTTTTTCTTTTTAATGGTCTAATGATTTGAGGTAATCAGATGAAGAGTCGGATTTTGCGAGGTGGGCTCATAGCGTTTAACGGAAAACCATATATTCCTAGTTCTATTAATATTTTGTTTTTTATAGTGTGATAACTTATAATATGAACAAGTCATTTTATGGAGGTTTTAGATGAAGAAGTTTAGTATTTTAGTAGCATTTATATTAATGTTACAGCTCGTATTACCAGTAGCAATCCCAGCACAAGCAGAAGAAAGTTACGGGTTAAATTATTTAGCATTAGGTGACTCACTTGCTTCAGGTGTGAATGAAAAGAATGAGCTTGGTTTAGGTTATGCAGATTTTATTGCGAAGGGCTATAGCGATGCCCCAGCAACAATCCAATTTAACAAAGGGTTTTCTTATCCAGGCTATACAACAACAGATGTGTTAAATGATATTGAAAAAAATGTAACAAAGCCCATTTATGATTTAAATGGCATGTCGCAAAAAACAGCAACGATTCAACAGGCAATTAAAGAAGCAGATTTTATTACATTAAGCGTTGGTGCCAATGATGTATTAAAAAATGTATCACGCTCTGAATCAGGTGAGTTTTCATTTGATGCAGCAGGTGTTTTAGGAAGCATTCAGCAAGTATCAACGAATTATGAAAAAATCTTGAAAAGTATTTATGCGTTAAACCCAGAAGTAGATATTATTGTTATGGGATTATACAACCCATTTCCACATCTAAAAGATCCAGCGATTCAAACGCAATTAAACATGCTTGTTACGACAATGAATAAGTCCATTAAAACGGTAGTAGAAGCAAACAGCGGAATTTTTTCAGAAGTCGCGCCGCTAATTGCAAAAGATGTGGCCGCATTTTTACCAAACCCAAACAATGTTCATTTAAGTGAAGCAGGCTATGAGGTAGTCGCGGAGAAAATGATGGCGGATTATAACGCCACAATTTTAGCGGATTTAGAAAATACGCTAGTAGATGAAGCACCATTTACAGATATCGCGAATCATTGGGGCAAAGACTATATTGATGTAGCATATGCAAATGGCTATATGAAAGGCTATGATGACGGAACATTCAAACCAAATGCCAATATGACACGTGCACAAGTGTTAGCAGTAATCGCACGTACATTTAAATTAGAGGCAACAAAGCCTGCACCGTTTAAAGATATTAGTCACTATGCACAGCAAACACAAAATGAAATTGCTGCAGCATATGAGGCCGGTTTAGTCCTTGAAAACGGTGGTAACTTTAATCCACAGGGGGAAATTACACGTGCGCAGCTGGCGTTAATTTTAATGCGTCTGTCGAATAATTTAGCAGGGGAAACATATAAAACAGGAACGATTGCATCATTTAACGATATTGCAAATTACGATCGTGAAGCACAAGTCGCGATTACATTCCTATATGATATCGGTGTTGTACAAGGCACAAGCGCAACAACGTTCTCACCAAAGGGCAACGTGACACGTGCGCAATTAGCGAAAATTTTAGTGTTAGTGACGTCAGAAGAGTAAAAAGGAGCGGTAACTGGATGGGGATCCAGTTATCGCTCCTTTTATATAGCATTGCAAAAACGGGGATTTTTGCAAGGGGACACAATAGAGTATTACCTTAATCTTGCCATTTTAAGCCTTCGAAGAAACGATAAATTTCTTCAAAAACTAATTCACGCTCTTTACCTAATGTTAAAATATGACCAGAGTTAATGAATGTTTTGACTGATTTAATGCGGGAATTAACAGAACTATAAATTAGGTCAGCGCTCTCGCAGTAATATTCATCATCTTCTAGACCGCGTAAAATATGAACAGGCGTCTTGATTACATTTAATTTTTCGCTTGTTTCGTTAATCATGCTTTGTAAATAATTTAATGAAGGCATTTTCACGAGCTCTGCAATTTTTGTACGGCTGTCGATTGCTTCATCGTACGTGCCGGATAATTTTTTATAATTGATTGCATAATCGATGATACGATTTTGCAAACTATCTGTAGATTTGGAACTTGCTGGAGCAGACATGGTAACAATCGCTTTTGTTGGACGTTCTTCACCAAGCTTTAATGAGAAAATCCCACCAAGAGAAACGCCGGCTACTGCAATTTCTTCGTAGCCACGATTTTTTAACTCATCGTAGCCTTCGATTACACTATTCCACCATTCAGTAGGGTTTGATTGAATTAATAAGTCAGGGCCACCGCCATGTCCTTTATATAAAGGCGCATGCACAGTATAGTTACGATCAGCTAAATATTTCCCTAAACGTTTTACATCATTAGTGTTGCCAGTAAAACCATGTAATAAAAGGACAGCACGTTTACCGGCTTCAATTGTAAAAGGTTTGGGCGCGATGAGTTTCATTGTCTTTTGACTCCTTTGTGAAGTGAATTATGTCAATTTTGTATATTTTTTATGAAAAGTATTGAAAATTAAAAATAATTTTGATATGAAAACTTGCTGCTATCGATTATTATAAAGCTATTAATACATAAGTACAATTTATTATTCTTATTGTTTTGATTCAAAAAAGTTATGAATGATGTGAGGTATGCAAAATGGAGATTGAACAGCTTCAATATTTCAAAACCGTTGCTACAATGCAACATATGACGCGGGCAGCAGAAGTTTTAGCGATTTCCCAACCGGCGTTAAGTAAGTCTATTGCCAGTATCGAGCAAAAGCTTGGCGTGCCACTTTTTAATCGCGAAGGGCGCTCGATTTATTTAAATCGTTTTGGTGAGCTTTTTTTACAAAGTGTCGACATCATTTTGGCGGAATATGAGCGGATTCGCGAAGAATTTGAGGATATTATTCGCCCAGGTTCAGGTGAAGTTTTGTTTGGTTTTATTCATACACTTGGGATGGAAGTCGTACCAGAATTGATTGCTGCAACAACGAAGCAATTTCCGAATATGCAGTTTTCGTTAACGCAGGCAACTTCATTAAATTTATTAAAACGTTTAGAGGAAGGCGCCATTGATTTATGCCTTTCACAAAAAATTGAATCAAAAGTAATTGATATAGAAACAGAAGAGCTGTTTGTGGAGGAACTATTTGTCATTGTTCCGATGACACATCCATTAGCTAAACAAACCTCTGTGAAATTAGAGGATGTCAAAAATGAGCCGTTCATTGCGATAAAAAAAGGCAATTCACTACGTCATTTAGTCGATGAACTTTTCTTAAAGGCCGGTATTGAATTAAAAACGACATTTGCAGCAGAGGAAATGCATACGGTAGCAGGATTTGTGAGTGCGGGAATGGGCATTTCAATGATTCCGAATATTAAAGGGCTCGATGATTATAAAGTAAAGCGCCTTAAAGTCGATCCACCATGCTATCGCTCCGTTGGTGTTTCATGGGCAAAAAATCGCTATTTACCACCAGCAGCAAGTGAGTTTAAGCAGTATTTAGTGGAGTATTTTAATGAAAGAAAAGAGTGATGTTATGCACACGATTGAGCAATTTAAAGAGTGGCTCGCTCAACATTTTTTAGAGCCACAGCATTGGCAACAACAATTTGAATTAGCGAAAAAAGGTATTGAACAATCGATTGTAGCTGTTGCATTATTATATAAAGAACATCAAAATTTTGAACAAGCAAATGAATGGTTTAACAAAGCGGTTTTACTTGGAAATACGGAAGCAATGTATGAGCTTGGAAATATGTATTTTGAAGTAGAAGATGAAAACAACGCGTTTCTGATGTACAAAAAAGCTGCCGAACTTGGGCATCCAGATGCGATGAACAATTTAGCGGATATGTATTTCAATGGTGAAGGCACAGCGCTTAATGAGGCAGAGGCACTGAAGTGGTTTACGAAGGCCGCACAGTTTGATGTAGCCGAAGCAATGTACACATTAGGCATTATGCATGAGCAGGGACTTGGTACGAAAATCGACTTTGAGCGCGCGTTCCATTATTACGAGCAGGCAGCTACTCATGGTGATGTCGAAGCTGCGTATCGTTTAGGGATGATTTATTTTGAAGGGGAACTTGGACAGTCTCGAAATATCAAGCAGGCGCTGAATTATTTCAAGCAAGCCGCCGAGCAACATCATGTGGATGCGATATTTAATTTAGGCTATATTGCCGAGCTTACACAGGGTATGACCGAGCAGACGATTCGTTACTATAAAAAAGCGAGTTTACTTGGTGACATTGATGCGACGACAAAGCTCGTTCACTATTATGAGCAAACAAATGAGGCACAGGCAAAAAAATGGCGTGAAAAATTAGCACACCTTGAACACAAGCAACGCTGAAAATTAAAGGTTTAATCTCAACTGAATTTAGGAATTATATTAATGTAAGGAAATTATATTAAGGAGGGAAAGTATTATGTTAATGTTTGCAACTCCCCAATTCTCTTCTAATCATAATAAGGATATCGTTCAAAAATTACAGCAAGTGCTAGCCGAGCAACGAGAAACGTTAACGAAATTATGTACAATTGTAGAATATTTAAAAGGCTATATCCAAGTAGGATTAGGAAGTAACGATGTGATTAAATATAACCAAAGAATTCAAATGACGACGGATAAGCAAGTAAGTCGTTACAATAAAATTGATGATTTAATTAATACGAATATTTTTCAAATGAAGAAAGGCAAAACAACGGATAACACTGCCTTAGTTTATGGGAAAGAAATCCGAAAAATTGAGTCAGGTATTCGAACGTTAAGGTTATTTGTCTGTGATGCTGTTAGTATGTTAGACCTGGATCAACAGTTAATAAATCGCAGCGAGGAACGCTTACGTTATTTTGATAAACGTGCTAGTGCCTTAGAAGTAGAGATGAATATATTTTCAGAAAGACTTTCAGTAATTTGACTAAAAAGAGCTTGTCGCAATAATTTGTGGCGGGCTTTTTCCTTGGTAAGGAAATTATAAAATATCGCATTATGGATAACTTTGCATAAAAAATTTTCTACGTCTAGGCTAAAGCGCCAGCCCCTCGGACGTTTCGAACCCTCTGCGCAAAAGTGATAAA
>SMEP01000347.1_pt1 | contig 13254 bp, 14 predicted proteins | sample 2456231 | NCBI WGS metagenome assembly SMEP01 (sample SAMN10132595, study PRJNA489261) | soil metagenome | isolation source: day1 control-silty clay loam soil ammended with raw manure from dairy cow... | place: USA | collected 2015-05-15
CTACAACTGTTCGGTGAAGACAAAGGCTGGGCCTTCATGGACGGACTGCACAAGAATATTGGTGCCTACACCCACTCCGGCTCCAAGCCTTGCAATATGGCCGCCGCTGGCGAATACGCCATTGGCGTATCCTTCGACTACCGCGGTGCCCGCCTGAAAGAAGACGGTGCTCCGCTGGAACTGGTGTTCCCCAAAGAAGGTCTAGGTTGGGAAATTGAAGCCACTGGCATCATGAAAGGCACCAAGAACCTGGAAGCGGCACAAAAACTGGCTGACTTCTCGGCCAGCGAAGCAGCTAACCACCTGTACAAGACCAACTTTGCGGTCTTGGCCATTCCTTCCATCGCCACGGCCAATCCTCACCTGCCTACGGACCTGAACCAGCGCCTGATCGACAATAACTTTGTCTGGGCCGCTGAAAACCGCGAGCGCATCATCCAAGAGTGGACCAAACGTTACGACGGTAAATCGGAAGCCAAGAAGTAATGAGCACACAACACTACGATGTCATCGTGGTGGGGGGTGGCATCCTGGGCATGGCACATGCCTGGGCGGCTGCCCGCCGCAAGCTGAGCGTGGCCGTGCTGGAGCGCAGCCACCAAGCCCAAGGCGCCACCATCCGTAATTTTGGCCAGGTACTGGTGACCGGGCAGGCACCGGGCATCATGATGGATCTGGCCCGCCAAAGTCGTTCTTTGTGGCTGGATCTGGCTGCACAAGCCGGTTTTCATGTACGCAGCAATGGCTCGCTGGTGCTGGCCCGCAATCACCTGGAACGGGAGCTGCTAGAGGATTTCGCCCAGAGTCGTGCCCAGGAGGAAGGTGTGGCCTGCCAGATGTTAAGCGGCAAGGAGCTGGCCGGTTTGTTTGGTGGCCGCCTGGGGCACCATCATGGTGCGCTGCAAGGCCTGGATGATCTGCAGATTTACTCGCGTGACGCCCTACCGGCCATTACCAACAGCCTGCAAGCCATGGGCGTGGATGTGTACACCCAGGCGCATGTTCATCATGCGCAGGAAGGCCAAGTACATAGCAGCGTGGGCAACTTCACGGCCAACAGCATTTTTGTTTGTCCCGGCCACGATTACAGCAGCCTGCATAAAGAACTGCTCGATACTGTCAAACCATCGGTAACGCGTTTGCAAATGCTGAAAGTACGCGCCCAAGATGGCGGCTGGGCCTTGGATCGACCTTTGCTGACGGGTCTGTCCTGCCTGCACTATGGCGCATTCAGCGATCTGCCCCTGGCCGACACGCTGCGCGAGCACGTGCAGCAACGCCACGGCGTCCTGCTGGATCAAGGCATTCATTTGCTGATCAGCCCCACTCCACAAGGGGATTTGATCATTGGTGACTCGCACGACTACGGGCAGCAAGCCAGCCCCTTCAACCAGGAAGACACGGACCAGTACCTGCTGGATCTGGCACAAACTGTACTGGGTTGCCCCGTACAGGTGCTGCAACGCTGGCAAGGTGTCTATGGCGCTAAGGGTCCAGCACCGTTTTCCGTGTTGCAGGCTGATGGCAGCACACAAGTGACGGTGATGCATACCGGGCTGGGCATGACGACAGGTTTGGCAATTGGCGAGCGCAATATCGCCGCTCGCTACGATTGATTGACGGGATGCCTCCCCAGCAGAACGGCTTTCTGATGATGTAGCTATTAAAAAACGCGTAACCTAGGCTACGCGTTTTTTTCGGTTGCTCGTCTGAATCAAGCAGAAAAACGCTGATCAACAGGAATAGAGACCGAACCTTATAGTGGAATAGAATAGTCGCCACCCCCGACTACGCCTAGAGCATGATGAGCACGCCCAAGCCTACCCCACGACAGGACGGGATCAATGAAAGACCATGACAGCACACTACGTTTTATAGACTGTACTGAAGAACTGCATACAGCCGCCATTTTGGAGATTCTGAACGAGGCCATCGTGAACTCCACCGCGCTCTACGACTACGTACCTCGCCCCCCCGAAGCCATGGTGAACTGGTTTGCCACCAAGCGCAGCAATGGCTTTCCCGTTGTGGGTGCCGTGGATGCGTCGGGGACCTTGATGGGTTTTGCCAGCTGGGGCGCCTTCCGGGCCTTTCCAGCCTATAAATACACGGTGGAACACAGTGTGTACGTCCACCATGAGCACCGCGGCAAAGGACTAGGCAAAATTTTGATGTCGGAATTGATCACTCGCGCCCGCCAAGCCCAGGTCCATGTGCTGGTGGGGTGTGTCGATGCCAGTAATCAAGGCAGTATCCACTTGCACCAGAGCCTGGGTTTTACCCATGGCGGCACCTTCAAGGAGGTGGGCTTCAAGTTTGGCCGCTGGCTGGATGCCGCTTTTTACTTATTGACGCTGGATACCCCTGACACCCCCATAGACGGCTAAGGCGGCCTGCGAGTGTGAGCTGTCAGCATAAAAAAACCATCGCCGCCCCAAGGCCGCGATGGTTTTTTATCGAGCACGTTTTACGCTGGTTTACGCGCTGACTTTAGGGCGCTCGTAGCACACAGCAAACGCGATCAGGCCCAGAACGAGACTGAACACCCCAACCCCAATGGCCACTGCTGCAATCAAGCCCAAACCGATTGCAATAAACACGCCCGGAAAGGCGTAGCTGCGCAACCAGGAGGGTTGCTTGGGAACAAGAAACAGCCCCAAAAACAAAAACCAAGGCATCACAATCGTCCAGAACAGACTGTCCATTAGCACGTCACGCATCATTATTCCATTGAAGTAGGAGAGGCTAGGCGGGCGCTACGCAATCCCGCCATTCTGGGTGGATTGTAAACGCCATAAGGCTGGCCTCCCAGCCTTGGCGACTGTTATAAGAGAGCATTATTGTTTTACGGCTAAAGGACCCACTATGAGTATGCTTACCTTGACCAGCGCAGACCAGCATCATTTTGAAGCCTATACCGTAGGCGATGAGCAGGCCGAACAGGGCTTGATCGTGCTGCAGGAAATTTTTGGTGTTAACCAACATATACGCAACACCTGCGATCGCTTTGCCGAGCAAGGCTACCGGGTGCTGTCCCCCGCCCTGTTCGATCGCCAGGAAAAAAATATTCAGCTGGGTTACACCGCCGACGATGTGCACGCTGGTTTGGCCTTACGTAATGGCATTGCCCTGGATAAAACCTTGCTGGATATCCAAGCCTGCATTGACGCCCTGGGCTCACGCAAGATCGGCATTGTGGGGTACTGCTGGGGTGGTTCATTAAGCTGGCTGGCCGCGTGCCGTTTGCAAGGTTTACGCGCTGCCAGTTGTTGGTATGGTTCACAAATTGCCCAGAACGCCCAAGAACAACCCAAGATCCCAGTACAAATGCACTTTGGCGCACAGGATCACTCTATTCCAGCGAGCGCGATCCAAACCATCAAGGATGCCCAGACAAACGTGTCCATCTATGTGTACGAGCCTGCCGGACATGGTTTTGGTTGCGATCACCGCCCCGACTTTCATGAAGCGTCCTACAAGTTGGCTCAGGAGCGTACACTCGCATTCTTTGCCGAACACCTGCGTTAAGCCCAACCACCCATGCTTGAATCCAGCGACGACCTCCTTGCCCTGTTGAACACCCCCATGCCGTATGGCAAATACAAAGGTCGGCTGCTGGCCGACCTGCCGGGGCATTATCTAAACTGGTTTGCCCGCGAAGGTTTTCCTTCCGGGCGACTGGGCCAATTACTGGCCCTGGCTCACGAGCTGGATCACAACGGCCTGAAGTCCTTGCTCGACCCCTTGCGCCCACGCCGCGCTTAAAGCCGGGCTCGACACACAACAAATACCTTACTGGGGAGCGGGCTGCGCCCGTATGTCGCCGTATCGCTTGCTACTATCAAGACTTCCTCTACACCCCATTGTGAAGGACGTCATGACAATCGATCTCTCCGCTTTTCCGATCACCCGCAAATGGCCTGCCCAGCATCCTGAGCACCTGCAGCTGTATTCCTTGCCGACCCCTAACGGCGTCAAGGTTTCCATCATGCTGGAGGAAATTGGCCTGCCGTACGAGCCGCATCTGGTCAGCTTTGACACTAATGACCAGCTCAGCCCTGAATTCATTTCCCTGAGCAGCAATAACAAGATTCCAGCAATTCTGGACCCCCATGGCCCAGGCAATCAGCCGCTGGCCTTGTTCGAGTCCGGTGCGATCCTGATCTATCTAGCTGAAAAATCCGGCCAACTACTCTCCAACGAGCCGGGCCAGCGCTACGAAACTCTGCAATGGCTCATGTTCCAGATGGGTGGCGTCGGCCCCATGTTTGGTCAGCTGGGTTTCTTCCATAAATTTGCCGGTAAAGACTTTGAGGACAAGCGCCCCCGCGACCGCTATGTCAACGAGTCCAAACGTCTGCTAGGGGTCATTGACAAACACCTGGACGGTAAGGACTGGATGGTAGGCAATCGCTACTCCATTGCCGATATTGCCCTGTTCCCCTGGATTGCCAACCTGATCGGTTTTTACGGTGCTGGTGAGCTGGTGGAGTACGCGCAGTTCAAGAATATAGCCCGTGTTCTGGAACAATTTCAGGCTCGTCCCGCTGTACAGCGCGGCCTGAAAATTCCGGCCCGCGATTAATGAATAAGCGAGGCCAATCAATGCCTATAAGCGGCGCTACACCCTGATCAGCAATAGCCCTGCTATCAAACTGGTCTTGTCTGCCTCGCTTGTCGCGTATCCGTACAATTGGTCCCCTAAACATTTTGCGTAAACGCGACTATTGCGTTTGCACGGCTTGCCATCAATCAAAAAACCAGTCTGCTCTTGCAGCAGATACAGGCAAATCCACCAGCCTGATGTGCAAGCCTTTCAAAGCCCTGGATTATTTCCAGGGCTTTTTTTTGCTTGGAGGGGGCTGCCAGAGGCAAGCACCAACAAAACTACACGGCGGGCAACGGAATGAATTGTTCGTCATCCAACGGTGGCAGACTGATGCGGCCATTGAGCCAATCATCCTTGGCCTGCTCGATACGATCCTTGCGAGAGGACACAAAGTTCCACCAGATATGGCGCGGACCCAACGGCTCGCCACCCAACAGCATCAAGTGGCTGTTCTGTCCGGCAACAATAAGCGGACTGTCACCTTTGGCAAACACCAGCATCTGGCCTGCCGGATAGCGTTGACCGCCCACTTCCAGACCGCCCGCACAGATATAGATGGCACGCTCTTCATGGCCGGTCGGCAAAGGCACGGATTGGCCCGCCTGCACCCGCAGTTCCATATAGAACAAGGGCGAATCCACACGGACGGGGCTACACAGACCCAAAGCGGAACCGGCAATCAAGCGCCCTTCTACTCCTGTATCTTGAATCTGCGGCAACTGCTCGGCTTCGTAATGCACAAACTCCGGGGCTTGCTCTTCTTTAGGTTCCGGCAACGCTACCCAGGCTTGAATGCCATCCATACGACCGCCGTGGGCACGCATGGGCTCGAAACGCTCGGAATGGCTGATGCCTGAACCGGCTGTCATCCAGTTCAGCGCACCGGGGGTGATCTCTTGTTCTACGCCCAGACTGTCGCGATGCGTCATCGCCCCTTCAAACAAATACGTGACGGTCGACAGACCGATATGTGGGTGCGGCAACACATCATGTTCCGATCCTACAGGTGCCTGCAGCTCTTGCGGCCCCATGCGGTCAAAGAAGATAAAAGGTCCCACCATACGCCGTTGCCGAAAGGGTAAAACGCGCCCGACCTCGAACGCACCAATGCTGTGCTGACGCTGTGGAATAAGCAGCTCGACCATAGACACCTCTATTGGGAAGTCGCAAAAATACAATCCCGATTACTATACTCTGGTCCCTGATAGTTTCACTTCAACTTGCATGTCTACGCTCTCCCTATTCGACCCCGCCCCCGGCAATGCGCTGACTCTGAAGGAAGGCTTGATCGCCTTGCCAGGCCTGGCCCTGCCGTATGCATCCGCTTTGGCGCAGGCGGTTCAAGGCATTGTGCAAGAGGCCCCCTGGCGTCATATGCAGGTTCCGTCCGGCCACCGCATGTCAGCCGCGCAAAGCAGTTGTGGGCAATTAGGCTGGATATCGGATGAGCAAGGCTATCGCTACAGCCCCATTGACCCGCAAAGCGGCTCAGCGTGGCCAGCCTTCCCCCCAGTATTCATCGACTTGCTGGCACAGATAGCAGAAGAATCAGGCCAAGGACCACTCCAACCCGATACCTGCCTGATCAATTACTACGACGAGCAGGCGCATATGTCGCTGCACCAAGACCGCAACGAGCGTGACTTGCAGCATCCCATTGTGTCAGTGTCCTTAGGACGCGAGGCGCTGTTTTTATGGGGTGGCGCGAAACGCAACGACCCCGTACGCACCCTGCGCTTGCGCGATGGTGATGTACTGGTCTGGTGGGGCCCATCCAGAATGAATTTTCATGGGATACGCAGGCTGGAAGGCCCAACCCATCCCATCTGGGGCTCGGGCCGGGTCAATCTGACTTTTCGACGGGCGGGCTGAACGCCGGTTTGATTAGCCCAGTTCGGGTGAAGCGAAGCGGCGGTTTTCCAGCACAGGCAGGATACGACGCGCATACGCCAGCCGTTCACGGTCCAGATCCACCAAAAGTAGTGTTGGAGTCTCGGCAGCCTGGGCGACGATCACACCCAAAGGATCGACGACCAGACTTTGACCGATATTGCGTTCGCCACATTCACCGACCGCAACCATATAGGCGGTATTTTCCAATGCGCGAGCAGTCGTCAGCACGCGCCAGTGATGTTCTTTCAAGGGTCCTTTCAACCAGGCCGAAGGGGCCAACAAGACTTGTGCACCATCAATACACAAGCGTCGCGCCAGCTCGGGGAAACGCAGATCGTAGCAAGTCATCAACCCAACTTTGAAACCAGCCACCTCAATCAAGGCCGGAATTTCAGTGCCGGGCTGCACATAACGCGACTCCTGGACTGAAAAGGCGTCGTACAGATGCAGCTTGTTGTAATGCGCCAGCACTTGGCCATCTCGCAGCACCACCAAGGTATTCCAGACCTTGCCTTCGCCAGCAGGGGTATGGAGGCAGAACACCACGGTCAAATCCGTATCGCGAGTGGCCGCACTTAAGCGGCTAACAAATTCTCCATCCAGGGCTTGCGCGGACTTCAACACCACCTCCGGGTCTGCCACATTGCGGGACAATACACCTTCGGGCAGCACCAACAACTGCGCGCCAGAGCGAATCGCCTGATCAATCAAGCCCAGGCAGGCGTTAAGGTTTTCGTGCGAGTCTTTGGACACGGCCATCTGGCCCAATGCAACTTTCATGATGTGCTCCTCTGGTGTGCTGCCTAAGTGATTCTAACGCAGCCACCCGGCTTGGCCAGCAGGACGTCCAAACAATCACTGTTCATCTAGCGGCCACATGTAAAAAGTAGCCCGCTCGCCCTGCACGTAAATTGGTTTATCTATTTCCCGTTTCTCAGTAAATAAAAACTCTGACGATTCAGAAATCAAGCACCGGGATTAATGTTCCTCAACACCTGAAAACGTTTAACCACACTAAACACTCAGGTGTCATCAAAGGTAATACTGAAGTAATGGATTGCTCATGACTCGATGGTTTCCTGCATTCGGAAACAAGTTCAGAGAGTGCCTCGATAAGCGATAAGGCGATCAACGCTACCTCAATTTATCTGTCCGCAGATTCAATTCCTTTTATGGCAATCAGAAACGCAGCGAGCAAGTTCGCCAATCGGTTTTAATGTGTTTTGAAAACATATGACAATGAGATATAAAAAATAATTATGACTTCACTGTGGTATCAGACATAGGCTAGCATTTTTACCGTGTCCGTTTAAACCGGACATAATATGACTTAAGCCTTCTTTGCTGTTTCAATCCGAAGCAAAATAAGCTTTAGATTCCGTCAACTAAGGACATAACAGCCATTATAAATATGACCGGACATAAAACATAAGATTAACTGAATATTAAATATAAGCAGAATCAAAACAACGTTAAAAGGTTCAAAAAAACAATGGGCCTGATGCAAAAAGCACAGGCCCATTCCTCTTATTTTTTTTTGTCTAATTTCTTATCTATCAATGCATTAGCAGAAAACAACATGCAAGCCCGGTACAGGCAACCAATACACTACTTGTTGAAATTCAAAATTTCCAGAATAAAAAAAACCCCCGATTTCTTGCAAAATCAGGGGAAAGCTACCACAGGAAAATGATTGGATACAAAACACCCAATACCGTGATTCTATATAAAATAAATAAAAAAATCTGCATACGTTGTTTAAGGTAGACGCTATAGCTGAATAAATTAATTTGTGCTAGGACGTAATAATAATTAAAAACCTGAAAAAGATTATCAATTCCCTACTGTTACATGACCTTAGCAATCACTCGTCAAATCTTGAGTCCTGCCCCCTGACTGCGCGACAATAGCGTCTCCCACGGGCTGGACACTCCACCTCTTCTTGTTTCTCAGGCTGTCATCTTGTCTTCCTCACACTCTTCTTTATCCCCTCGTCAGGTTCTACTGGCCATTCTGGCGCTGGCGGTGGGCGGCTTTTCTATCGGTACTGGTGAATTTGTCATCATGGGGCTACTGCCTGATGTGGCTCAGGACCTGGGCGTCGACATTCCCACAGCAGGCCACTTGATCAGCGCGTACGCCCTGGGGGTGGTGATCGGTGCGCCAGTCTTGGCGGTATTGGGCGCTCGCTGGCCCTGGCGGCGCTTATTGATCGCCTTGATGGGCGCGTATGCCGTCGGTAACTTCCTGACCGTTCTCGCCCCTACCTATGAAACCGTTTTGATTACCCGCTTTCTGGCGGGTTTTCCCCATGGCACCTACTTTGGCGTAGCTGCCCTGGTCGCAGCGCGTCTGGTGCCACCGCATCGCCGTGCGCAGGCAGTGGCCTACGTCATGCTGGGGCTGACAGTTGCAACCTTACTGGGGGTCCCTATCGCCACCACTTTGGGTCAGTGGCTAAACTGGCAAGCTGCCTTTACCTTCGTCAGCGTCATTGCTTTGCTCACCATGGGTCTGGTACTTCGCTTTGTACCTTTTCTCCCGGCCAATACCCTGGCCAGCCCGTTACGTGAATTGGGCGCATTGAAACGCAAACAAGTTTGGCTGACACTCGGCATAGGCGCCATTGGTTTTGGCGGTATGTTCTCCGTCTTCAGCTACGTCAAATCGACCTTGATGGAATTGGCGGGCCTGTCCGCCAGCACCATCCCTGTTGTGCTGGCCTTGTTTGGGGTAGGCATGGTGCTAGGTAATCTACTGGGGGCACGCTATGCGGACCGCTATCTGGATCGCAGCATACGACTGGTACTGATCTGGGCGACGGCGGTGCTCTTGCTGTTCATGGTGACCGCACACCATCCTATTCTGGGTCCCTTGAACATCATGCTGATCGGCACGCTGGTTGCCTTGGGTCCAGCTTTGCAAATCCGCTTGATGGATGTCGCTGGCGATGCCCAAACCCTGGCAGCGGCCCTGAACCACTCGGCTTTCAATATGGCCAATGCGCTGGGAGCCTGGCTGGGTGGTCTGACCATTGCCGCCGGTTGGGGCTGGACTTCCACCGCCTGGGTGGGTGCCCTGCTGGCCCTGGGCAGGTCGATCCGGCAAGAAACTTGATCTGCCCACGGCGGGCACGTCGACCAGTGCTCTCACTGAAAACAGGCCGCTTTTTAGTCGCCGTCTTAAATCAGGAACCTAAACCTACCCTGCCCATTTTTACCTAAGGTGTGGCCGCTACAGCGGGACGTGCCGCCAGCCAACCGGCATAAGCCATCCCCACAGTCACCACCATACATAGACCCAAAGCCCAGCCCCAACCACCAAAAAGATCATGCAGCCCTCCCATGGCGGGAGGCCCCAAAGCGGCCAGCATATAGCCCATGCATTGAGCCATACCCGACAAAGACGCCGCCTGCGAAGTGGACGTGGAACGCACCCCGATCAAGGACAGGGCAATCAAGAACACGCTGCCGCTACCCACCCCAAACAGCACAGACCACAGCAAGGACCAGGACGGCAACACCAGGAAGCCGACAAACGTCAGGGTCTGCAACAAGGCGCCTGCCAAAGCCACAATACGCTGATCCTTCAAACGGCTAAGCACAGGCATCAACAACAAGGCTGGAATAGCAGTAGCCAGCTGCATGAGACCGTGGATCTGACCCGCTTGACCGGCCTCGAAACCATAGTTGACCAACATGACGGGCAACCAGCTGGCGATCATGTAGTATGCCACCGAGTTCAAGCCCATATACAGGGTGATATACCAGGCCAAAGGCAGACGCCAGACGGGTGCGCTGGCTGTAGCCACGGTAGGCGCGTTTTGCGCGGCATGGCGGTCTGCCCCAAGCTGGGTAGCCCACACCAACACGCCGACCAGGGCCATGAAGCCCACCACAATCAAGGACGACCAACGCCAGCTTTGCCCTGCCCATTGCGCCATAGGCACTGCCAAGGCGGAGTTAAATGCGGCCACCAGCCCCATAAATAGCACATACAGGGAAGTCACAAAGCCGATGCGCATTGGGAAATGTCGTTTCACCAGGGACGGCAAAAGCACATTGGCCAAGGCAATACCGATGGCCAGCAAACCCATACCGGAGAACAGCGCCGTCGTCCCGCCCATCACACGAACCACCACACCGACAGCAATCAGCACGGAGGCAATAAACAAGGAACGAGAAAGCCCCATCACACGCGCTATAGAAGCCGCCAGCAAAGAAATGACGGCAAAGATAAACAACGGCATGGCCGTCAATAAACCAGCCTGAGTCGAGGACAAAGACAAATCGGCCTGGATCAGCTCCAGCAAGGGAGCAATGCCCGTGATCGGCGCGCGCAAATTACCCGCGATCAATAAAACGCCCACTAAAACAGTCAGGGGGTGAAAGAACCATGAAAAGCGAGAGTGGGGCATGGAAACGAATCAGTAGGTAAAAACCCTACTCTATCCTGTGCCCGACCCGACGTAAACAGGATATTATGACAACTTATACCCCAAAACAGACAAATCATGAGTTTTAGCTCTAATCCGCAGGGCGGTCCCATTTTCAGCATCAAAATGGCCATGGGCAGCGCAACTGAAAACCCCTTGCACACCCACCCCAATGGGCAACTGATCATGACGCAATATGGCCCTGTCACGTTGCAAACAGATCAAGGCTATTGGATGGTCCCGCCGCTTTGCGCGGTTTGGGTGCCGGTAGGCATACGCCACCGCGCCCGCGCGGCCAACAAGTCCTTGATCCATTTTCTGTACATACAGCCCGGTCTGGATCAATTACCCGACCATTGCTGCACCTTGGACATCAGCCCCATGGTGCGGGAAATGATTATTCACTTAAGCGACCTGAAAGCCGACTACGAGCTGGGCAGCCAAACCCATCGCCTCGCCCTGGTTTTGCTGGAAACTTTGAACCAGATGCCTACGCGACAATTGCACGTCCCAGTACCGGAAGACAAGGTTCTGCAAACCCTTGTGCAGTCCATGCTCAAGCAGCCCGACTCGCGCCCCACCATGGCTGACTGGGCAAAAAAGCTGGCGATGAGCGAGCGCACCCTGGCCCGACATATGCTAAAACACACAGGGATGAGTTTCGGGCGCTGGCGTCAACAATTCATGATGATGTTGGCCCTTCAAAAACTAGGTTCGGGAATGTCTGTAAAGAGCACAGCCAGGGAATTGGGTTACACCTCTATCAGTGCCTTTATTACCGTTTTCAAATCTATTTTGGGTGACACCCCCAGCCGTTACTTAAGCCAAACGCATGCTTCTTAAGTCTTAACCCCCTCACCACACGCACCCATGTCCCTCACACCCTTGCCCCGCACCGGATATCTGCATCGCTTACTTAGTTGGTTTCAGATCTCTCACATGTCGGCCGGGCTTATTGCTGTGCTGGTGGGCTATACCAGTTCAGCTGCCATTGTTTTTCAAGCTGCTCAAGCTGCAGGCGCCAACACCGCCGAGCTAGGTTCCTGGATGTGGTCTTTGGGTATTGGCCTGGGGCTGTTGTCCGCTGGCTTGTCGCTGCGCTACAAAATTCCGATTCTGACGGCCTGGTCGACACCTGGCGCGGCCTTGCTGGCAACCGGCCTGGTCGGCCTGCCCATGTCGCAAGCCGTGGGGATTTTCCTGTTTTCCTCCCTGCTGACCACGATCTGTGGTCTGAGCGGCAGTTTTCAAAAACTGATGAAGTACATGCCACGCAGCATTGCCGGTGCCATGCTGGGTGGCATTTTGCTGCGCTTTGGTCTGGACTTGTTTGGCGCTATGCAGACCCAATGGCTGCTGTGCCTGAGCATGTTTATTGTGTTCTTGCTAGTGCGTCAGTGGTCGCCCCGTTACGCCGTTCCCCTGTCTCTGGTGGCCGGTGTCACGATTGCCGCCATGCAAGGTCTGCTGAAAATGGAAATTCTCAGCTGGACACCGGCCACACCGGTACTGGTCTGGCCCGAGTTCTCCTGGACTGCCCTGGTCGGTGTGGGAATTCCCTTTTTCATCGTCACCATGAGCTCGCAGAACATTCCGGGCGTGGCGGTCTTGAAGGCCCACAATTACGACGCCCCCCACTCCACCGTCATTAGCTGGACGGGTATTGTCGGCCTGATTTTTGGCCCCTTTGGCGGCTATGCCTACAATTTGGCCGCGATTAGTGCAGCCCTGTGCATGACCCCTGAAGTGGATGCCGACCCGCGTCAACGCTACCGCGCCAGTGTCTGGGCAGGGATTTTCTATTTTGCTGCCGGGATTTTCGGCGCAACCGTGGTCAGCCTGTTCGCCGCCTTTCCTGCCGAATTGATTGCCGCCATTGCGGGCCTGGCGCTGCTGGGCACCATAGGCAATAGTATTCACATGGCCCTGGAAGCCCCTGACACGCGTGATGCTGCCCTGGTGACCTTTTTGACCACAGCCTCGGGTATGAGCCTACTCAATATCGGCAGCGCCTTCTGGGGCCTGGTTTTTGGCATGGCCATCTATTTGATTCAGAAACGAAAAGTGTCCTGATCGGGCCTTTCGCCCCGCCTCTGTTCAAGACGGCAAACAAGCTTCACATTTGCTTGCTTGGCCGTCTTCGTTTGTAGGCACACTAAAAGCGTGACCACTTTTCGGAGGTGCATCATGCCTGCTTTATCTCAAGCCCAACAAAAAGCCGCTGGCGCGGCTTTATCTGCAAAACGCGGCGAAACGCCCCTGTCCAGTTTGAAAGGGGCGTCGCTGGAAATGTATAAGACGATGTCGGAAAAAGAGC
>SMEP01000473.1_pt1 | contig 13219 bp, 11 predicted proteins | sample 2456231 | NCBI WGS metagenome assembly SMEP01 (sample SAMN10132595, study PRJNA489261) | soil metagenome | isolation source: day1 control-silty clay loam soil ammended with raw manure from dairy cow... | place: USA | collected 2015-05-15
CACCGTGTTCATCGCGCGGTTCTTTGACATGGGTGATGGTGTATTCGACGACGACAGCGGCACGTCCTTCTGGAGCTGGGACGGCCACCAAGCCTATAAAGGACAGCTTCTTGAAGGCATAAGCTATTGGGCTGAAATACTGCAGCCTCAAGGCGACAACCCAGCAACCATCGTCAATATCGGCACGATTAATGACCCAGGCAATGCCTACGGGGGCTCGCCCACCGCCAATGATGGCCAAAGCGCATTCACACAGATGCAGCAAAACATCTTCGGCCTGTCGCCTGCAACAGGGACGCTGCAGTTCGGTGGACATGGTTTTTTTGGCCTGGGCCAAGACAACTACGCAACAAACCCCGCGTTTACGCAAACGCCGCTTACCGGTAAAGACAGCGTACTTCTGACGGCCGTCCACGAAATTGCCCACGGGCTGGGCATTGCGAGCAGCGTGGAAGACAGGGACTTATTCAATGGCACGCAACTATATTTCGAAAGCCACTTGAACAGCTGGTCGCAACTGCTCAGAGACGACAACGGCAACCCTGCACGCCCGGATCAGCAGATTGTGTGCGACGGTTGCGGCAACTCCTACGATCCCGATTCATTCGATTTGCGCCAGGACCAGGGATTCCTGCTTGGTCCCAACATCGAACAGGTACTGGCAGGAGGCCTGCGTGGTGTACCCGTCAACATGCTGGATAGCGATGGGGACGTGGACAATAACCACATGAGCCATATCGAACTTCGCAACAGCGTCATGAGCCACCAGGACTACCGCAACTACTCAGGCTTCATGGAAGCAAGACCTGGGTTACACCATTGACCGAGCCAATTTCTTCGGGCGCTCAATCTACGGCGATGGCCTTGATCTGGTGAATACACAAGGCTTCTTTGGGCGCAATGCCGCTGGCAGCCAGTACCTCCCGGACCAATACAACCAGGCGACACTGGGCTTGGGCCTGCATATCTACGGTAGCAACAACCAGATCCGGCAAGCCGCCGACCTGCTGGCAGCGGGCTCAGGCGGTGCTGGCATACGGGTGGATGGCGAAAACAACACCCTTGTCATCGATCCAGGCGTCAAAATCTACGCGGATGGCTTGAACGGGCAAGGCATTCAATTTGCCTATGGTCGTGGACACACACTGGTTCATCGCGGCGACATCCAGGCTACCGGCCCTCAGGGTGTGGGCCTGCGTTTTGATTTTGGCACCAATGCCCTGGGCGACCATACCGAGCGTCGTGGCTCCTACATACGCAGCATTGAGGGCGTCAATCAAGTCCTGCTCCCGGAACTGGACGGCCCATTGGTTCAACAGGCCGACATTAGCGGGCGAGTCGCAGGCAAAGAAGCGGCCATCCTGATTTCTGACAACGCCTACGTAGAGCGCATCAACCTGATGCAAGGCGCCCAGATAGAAGGCGACATTATTTCGCGCTATGCGCAACGCGACGACAATAATCAGCTACGCCTGACCACACTCTCTTTCGGCCAGGCTGCCGACAGCCTGGGCCGCAGCATCGATCAGCCCGATGCAACATTTCACCTCAGCTACGCCGGGAACATCACAGGCAAAGACAATCTGACCCTGTCGTTTGACGGTGGCACAACGCAATTGAACGGTACCTTGCAGGTCCACAGCGCCACCGTCCAGGAAGAAGCAACGTTGGGTGGCAATGCCAGCTTCGATCTGGCCAGCGGCAGCGCCCTGATTAACGCTGGCACCTTGACGCCCGGCAACTCAGCCGGACGCATCAGCGTGAACGGAGACTTTCAACAAACAGCAACGGGACGCCTAGTTGCTGAATTTGACGGCAAAGGTAGCCACGACGTGCTTGCCGTCAACGGCCATGCTGACCTGAACGGCACACTGAAACTGGAACCTTTGGCTGACTGGTATCAAAACTCCTGGTCGGTCGACACAGGCCCTTTGGTGGAAGCGTCCAGCCAAAGCGGCAATTTCAGCACCACCCAGATCGCTCATGTATCGCCCACCTTGCAGTTTGACGCTGCTCCCTTGGGCAGTGAGCGCTACCGACTGTCTGCCAGCCGCGCCGACAATGCCTACAGCCAGTATGGCAACGATGCCAACCAGCGAGAGGCCGGAAACGCCTTATTCAAGCTGGCTGCCGCTGGACCCACATCCGCACAAGCGCTATTCCAGGCACTCGACTTCTCGGCCACGGACGGCTCACAAATACCCACCGCCCTGGACCAGATTTCACCGGCTGGCTACAGTGCTGCAATGGCCGCTTCCCTGATGCATGAGCGTTCAATCATGCAAACCGCCCGCCAAGGCATGAGCCAAAGCCTGCTGCGGCCCGGCACGGAATGGCAGGGCTACGCCTTGGTATTTGGCGCCAACGTCGATCAAAACACGCGTGGCTCCATGCTTGGCTACGATGCCAACAGCTATGGCCTGATCGTTGGGGCCGGACGCGCTCTGGAGTCGGCACCCGACTTTGCCGTGGGAGCCCAACTTGATATCTCAGATCTGTCGGTCAAGCCGGATGCCCCTTACTCTGGCAAGAGCAAAGCCACCGCATTTGGCCTTGCTGCCCATCTACAATACCGTCCTGGAGCAAGAGAAGGCCTTTTTGCATTCAGCGGGCTACGTCTGGGCCTGGAGCAAGCCGATATGCGTAGGCAGATTGCTATCGGGGACTACCAAGCGAGCCACTCGTCTGACTGGACCGGACGCAATCTGTCGCTTGATGCTGGCACAGGCTACCTTTGGGAGCTCAACCCATCATTTTCGGTGGGCCCCTTTGTCAGCATGAACTATGCCTCGGTGTCCCGCCCTTCCATCGACGAATCGGGCAATGCGGCAACACGCCTTCATCTGGACAGCAAGCGCGTAGACGCCTTGCGCTCCAGCCTTGGCCTGACAGCCACCTGGAATCGTGCCCTGGATGATGGCAGCAACTTGGCCGTGAATGTCGACATGGGCTGGAATCACGAATGGTTGAACCGCGACCTGACTCAAACAGCACGTTTCGCGATTACGCCCACGGATACCACGTTTAATACCCGTAATAGCGTGCTTCCCCGCGACACGATGAACCTGCGAGCAGGCCTGACCTGGCAACGCAGTGAGCACCTGTCGATTGGCACCGGCATCAGCTCACAGTTCGGGGGCGGATACTCATCGCTGCAAGGACAGATGAATCTGCGCTGGGCGTTTTAAGAATAGACGCTGGCCAGGAAGCGTGATTGTTGCTTGAAACGGTGGGAGACACTGATGCATATGTACAAAGTGTTCTCCCAATACCATTTGCGCTTTCACTAATGCTGCTTGTGTTCTTGTAGGGCCACGCAAAGCCAAAAAAAACCCCCGAGAGTCATCCGACTCCCAGGGGCACAGGTCCGACAGCCTGCCCCCAAGCGGCAGACTATCGATACTCGGTCACAGTCCCAACAACGTCATCGCCTCTTCACGCGTTGCCACGGTGGCGTACTTCTGACGCATGTCGAACAGGTTGGCGTCATGCGGGCCAATAGCACGGTCACCCACGCAATCAGAGACCACCAAGGGACGAAAACCCAGTTGCATCGCATCGACCACGCTGGAGCGTACGCAGCCACTGGTGACGGCACCGGCGACCAGCAGCGTTTGCACACCACGTTGAGTCAACCATGCCGCCAAAGGTGTGCCGAAGAAGGCCGAGGGCACATTCTTGCGAACCACAAACTCACCAGGGGCAGGTGCCAGTTCAGGCACGATATGGCTGTTGTGCGCGTCTTCGGTCAAGCCCAACATGCCGGGCACTTTGATGCTGAAGATATTGTTATCCGCGCCATCATCCGCATACACGATACGAGTGTGAGCCACAGGCCAACCTTGCTCACGCGCCGTTGCTAGCAACTTCTGCGTATTCTCGATGGCCTCTGGAATATTGCCTCCACCAAATACCGCTGGATCGGCAAAGCCATTAACCAGATCAATAATCAGCAGACCGTCCTTCATTCGTACTCACCCACGCCTCCGTCCAGTACTTTGCCATCACGCACGACCGCACGACCATCCAGGCTGACCGTGCAATGGCGCAAAGGAATATCAATATGGCAGGCTGTTGTGCGCTTGCCACCCGCTTCATTGTTCGGGCCCAAGGAGAACAGGAAGTTACCCTCGAACGCACGCGCGTCCATGCCAATGGTGTTCTCACGCGAATACAGACCCAAGGTGGACCAGTGAGCGCGTGGCTGCAAACCCCAACCAATATGGGAAATCGCATAGCCTTCAGGATCGTTAAAGGTCTTCATGTACTCGTCCAGCAGCTCAGCTTCAATGCCACCTTCAATCTTGGTGGCATAGCCGTTTTCTACCGTCAGAATAATCTGCTCAGTCGAGTATTTCTTCTGTGGCAGAAGAATGTCGCCCTTGTCGATTACGATGGTGCCGTTGGTACCCAGCTCATTGGGCCAAGTCAGCACAAAACCGCTAGGCCAGTGGTCCCAACGACCGGGCTCATCCACAAAACCGTACTCGCGAATGGCGGGGAACTCACCCAACGGGCAGCGCAAATCTGTACCGGCTGCCGAGGTAATGCTCATTTCCTTGGCGGCTCCGCGGTCACGCGAGCACGATCTGCTTCGGTCGGCACAGTACGCACCAGAATTTCTGGTGGCTCTACCGCCAGCAGAATCTTGGTACCCGACTTCAGAATATCGATCTGCTCGGGCGAGAACAACAAGGTCATCAAATCCAAGACCAGATCGCTGGCCTTCAAGGCCGCAATCGCGGCTTCATTCCCTGTCAGGGGGGTCGTGCCCAGATAGGCCAAAGAATCACGACTTAGCGCCTTTTCCGCATTGACCGGCAACAGGTCCAGGCGATTCACAATCGCGCCCATGGACTGCGCCGCAATCTGCGCGCACTGCATGGTTTGCTGATTCGTCGTGGAGCTGGTCAGCAAGGTCACTGTCTGACCGGCTTGCAGCTTGGACAGACGCAGCACTTCCTGCCACGCCTCGATAAGTTGGTAATCACTTACTGCCATCTTGTCTCTCCTTGTGAAAGGCTCCAACGCGAGCGCGGAGCATCTGTATCACGACGGGCCGCCCACGCGGCCCTATCAACATCACACCAGGCGCTGGCCCAGGAAGTCACCGAAGGCTTCGTAGAAGCCTGCCTCGTTGTCCCAAGGAATCATGTGACCGGCATTGGGCACACGTACGTGCTGAACGCCTGAGGCCAGTTGCTGAATCTCGGCCACGTCCTCATCACGCACCACATCGCCACGCTCGGCGGTCATCAGCAAAGCAGGCACCTTCAAGTGCGGGAAATCGACGTGCACATCATCGGTGTGGAAGCCTTCAAAACTGGCCAGAATCGCAGGCTCGTGGCAGGTGTGCAGCCACTGAGCACGCAATTGCAACTGCTCTTGGATCCAGGTCGGGCAGAAGGCACGCATGTCTTCCGCGGAGCAGCCTTTACGAGCCATGGCCATGGAATCCACATACCAAGGCAACTTGGACGGGTAGGCACGGCGATCTGGGCCAGAAACAGGTGGATCAACCATGACCAGACGGTTCAGGCCATCGCTGTTCTTATGCGCTGCACGCAAACCAATACGTGCGCCCATCGAGTGGCCAACCACGATGTAGTCTGTCAGACCCAGCGCTTGAGCCAAAGCGATCAAGTCATCGGCCTGGGCGGCTTGCCGAACTGCTCACCCACAAAGCCCCAGGTCACGGCCGGGCTGGTTGGACGCTGATCACGTCCTTCGCTGGAACCACCGAAACGCAGGTAATGCTGACGAATGCCATTGGCATGGACATGAGCGCCATACAGAAAAGTGCTCATGCTTAGCTCCGGTCCAGCTTGAACAAACGAGCCGCATTGCCGTAGCAAACCAGATCGCGGGTCTTGTCATCCATCGGTGCTGCTTCGATGAAGTCAGCGGCCAACTCGGTAGATTCGTATGGGTAATCCACGGAGAACAGCACCGCCTCGGCACCCATTTCACCAATGGCGCCCATCAGTGTCGGGGCGGAACAGACGCCGGAGGTGGTGATCAGAATATTGCTGCCGATGTACTCGGACGGCTTGCGCTTCAAGGTGACGCCGTGCGGGTACACCGCAAAACGGCTGTCATAACGCCAGCGCTGGAATGGCAGGCCTTCACCCATGTGACCCAGGATCAGTTTCACCTCCGGGCAACGGTCAAACACACCGCCAAACAACATGCGCAGCGCGTGGGTGCCGGTCTCTACACCCCAGCCCCATGTTGCACCCATCAGCTCTGGGTGACCCGAGTAAGCGTGCGGCATTTCATAAGCATCAAAAGGATGCAGATAAAACGGCACATCCAGCTTCTGGACAGTTTCCCAGAAAGCATCATATTCGCGGCCATCGTAGTACACGCCATGCGTGTGACCGTTGACCAGAGCGCCTTTCAAACCCAAGCCCTGTACCGCGCGTGTCAGCTCTTGCGCAGCCGCAGCCGGATCTTGCATGGGCAAAGTAGCAAAGCCGCCCAGACGATCTGGATGGTGCGCAATTTGCTGCGCCAGGAAATCATTATTCTGACGTGCGCGCTCGATGGCAACCGACACATCCTTTTCTACCTGTACGCCTGGACCGGTTTGCGAGAGCACCACGTACTCAATCCCGGCACGGTCCATAACCTCCAGACGCTGGGCATCGAAGTCATGCAAACGGGCCATCAGCTCACGCGCGTCGGTGCTGTCAATATGTTTGACAAAGGCCTTGGAATAATCCTCAAAGCCAACGGCGTTGAAGTGCTCCTCCAGTGCTATTTTTTTAATACGTTTCACCGTAAATTCCCCCTAAACCATTGATTTACATAAAATCATCTGCTGGACTGCCCAACAATATCTATCAGTATGCTGATTATTTTTGTTTTCAGCAAGTCGGGAAATCACATATACTTTGGGGCCTGGACAGAGCCTGTAGAAATGATTACAAATCAGAAATCGGGGCCTCTGTTCGCGTTAGCGCAGCCCTGCCTTCCTTGTAGACGCCGACCTTGCTGCCGTACTCTTCGCAGGTCGTCCCGCTTCCAGTCTTTTACCTTGCGGACAAATGACTGGCAGACACTCTATTGATGACTGACTTATCCATGAAGAATCACGCCGAGTTAAAGCAAGAAGAACGATTGGAATCCGACGAAGCTAAAATCTTAGGTCCGGTAGAAAACGATGATGCCGAGCAGTTCCGACGCAAGCTGTGGTCACGGCCCGGATTTCTGGTCCGGCGTCTGAACCAGATTCACTACGCGATGTTCTACGAGGAATGCAAAAGCGACATCACCCCAGTCCAGCACGGGGTGCTCTTCGTGCTGATGGGTTCACCCTGGCTGGACCAGACCACCATTGGCTACGAGCTGGGACTGGACCGCACGACTTCGGCCGACGTCATCCGTCGCCTGGAAGAAAAAGGGCTGCTGGGGCGACGTGTTAATCCCGATGATCGGCGCTCGCGCCAGACCTACATTACCGAGGCAGGCCTGGCCGTCATGCAAGAGCTAAGCGCGGGCATGAACCAAGCACAGGAACGCCTGCTGGATCCATTGACGACCAAACAGCGCCAAACCTTCATGGCCATGCTGACCCAGGTTGTGGAGCACAACAATCAATACGGTCGTGCCGCACTGAAGAATATGTAGGCAATGCACAAGGGGCCTTACCCCCCTTGCGCATACCAATCAGGTCGTTCAAAGGCATGCGCTGGCAGCTGGTAGAGCTGGCGCAAGTGCGAGACTTGATCCAGCACACGCAGCTGATTGGCAAAATCCAGACTGGATGCGGGCTCATCCATGATCAGAAACTGCGAACGCTGTGCCAAAGCACGCGCAATCACGCATAGCTGACGCTCTCCGCCACTGATCTGATCAATCCGCCTTGGTGCCAAATGTCCTATACCCAGGCGAGCCAGACAAGCTCCCACCCATTGACGATCTGCTGCACGTGGTTGGGTGTACCAGGCAAGTTCACTCAAAGGCGACAGCAGGCCCAGCAAAGTCCGCAGCAAAGTGGACTTACCACTGCCATTAGGCCCTAGCAAACACACCACCTGCCCCGTCTGCACATGCAGATTCAGATCGCTGGCAACCTGCTTGCGCCCAAAGGCGCATCGCGATCCAGGTTGGACTGCACCACAACCTTGCCCAACTGGAAAACGCGATCATTCTTTTCCTGGGCATACGCCTGGCCTGCAGCCAAGGCTCCCATCATGCCCAAGACCAATACACGCGGCACAAAAAAAACGGGCCCCAAGGGGCCCGTAAATAGAACCCATCATCGAGCGATGAGTGATGGTTCTTTCGAAAACACCGTTATATAGTAGAGCATATAGCGAAGAGCTGCAACTCGCCAAAAACTTTGAGACTCAGGTTTTCCCGTCTTCCCAATCTGCGGCGTCTCGCCAACAATACGGCTGTACTGAGCATTGCCATCCCAATTTACTCAGGCAGGTGCCCCTACCAAATGGCACCAAAATGCCATCCCATAACATCAGGACCAGCGCAAATACTGGCGCAAATCCACAAAAGGAGAATCTATGTTTAAAGCCATGACGCGCGGCTCGGTCCGCCTGGTTGAACGCTATCTGCCCGACCCATATATCTTCGTCATTCTGCTCACGCTGATTGCCGGTGTCTCGGCAATGGCATTTGAACAACGATCTCCCATGGAAATTGTCCAGTACTGGGGCAATGGTTTTTGGGGTCTGCTGACTTTTGCCATGCAAATGCTGCTGGTGCTGTTAACCGGCCATATGCTGGCCAGCACTCCCTTGGTAAAAAGCTGGTTGCGCGGTCTGGCCTCTCTGGCACGCTCTGCTGGCTCGGCCATTATTCTGGTCACACTGGTTTCCTTGGCCGCCAGCTGGATCAATTGGGGCTTTGGTCTGGTGGTGGGTGCCTTGTTCGCCAAAGAGCTGGCCCGCCAAGTACGGGTGGACTACCGCTTGCTGGTCGCCAGTGCCTATTCGGGCTTTCTGGTCTGGCACGGCGGGCTAGCCGGTTCGGTTCCGCTGACCATTGCAACCTCGGGCCACTTTTCCGAAGACAAGATTGGCATTATCAGCACCTCTGACACCATCTTTGCCTTCTTCAACCTGGCCATTGTGATTACCTTGTTTGTCCTGGTGCCCATCATTAACCGCTTGATGTTGCCCAGCGAAAAAGAAAGTATTTATGTAGACCCCACACTACTGGAAGAAAGCCCCGACGACCTTAACCAAACCACAGACCGTCCAGCCGACCGTCTGGAAAACAGCCGTCTGATCTCTTGGATCATCGGTCTGGCCGGCCTGGCTTATTTGTTTGATTACTACGTGCTGCGCGGTGCCACCCTGAATCTGAACGTCATCAATTTCACGTTCCTGATTCTGGCTATCTTGCTGCATGGCACCCCACGTCGCCTGCTGAAAAGCCTGGATGAAGCTATTCGTGGTGGCGCCGGGATTGTGATCCAGTTTCCCTTCTACGCGGGCATCATGGCCATCATGATTGACTCTGGTCTGGCGGCCAGCCTGTCCGAGTGGATGGTGTCGTTTGCTACCGCCACCACCCTGCCTTTCTGGACTTTCATGAGCGCCGGCCTGGTCAATATCTTTGTTCCTTCCGGTGGTGGGCAATGGGCCGTGCAAAGCCCCGTGGTCATTGCGGCCACCCAAGCCCTGGACGCCGATATGGCCCGCACCGCCATGGCAGTTGCCTGGGGTGATTCCTGGACCAATATGCTGCAACCTTTCTGGGCCTTGCCGGTGTTGGCAATTGCCGGCCTGAAAGCCAAAGACATCATGGGCTTTTGTCTGATCCAACTGATCGTCTCGGGCATTGTTATTTCGATTGGCTTGACCTGGTTGTAAACGGCTCCTACCCCGCGTCCAGCTCTTCACACACTTGGCGCAGCTGTTCCCGAAACCATGCATACGCGCCACTGGCGCGTGTGCGTTCATGCCAAATCTGATAAATACAGAACGGCTCTAAATCAAGTGGGTGCTTCAATATATCCAGCGCATGCCCGGCACTTAGCAGGCGGGCCATGCGCTCGGCCACGCTGATAATCAAATCGGTGCGCTCCAGCAACGCCGGCACCGCTAGAAAATGGGGCATGCTGGCCTGCACCTTTCTTTCTAACTGGCGCATTTGCAAGGCATCCGCCAAGCGGCGCTCCCGACTGCCATTGTGGCCCGGCACGCCAATATGGCTACGCTGACAGAACTCATCCAGGCTCATCGGCTGAGCGTCACGTCCACAGGCGCGCATCAAAACCACATACCGATCCTGGAACAGCTCTTGACGGAATAAGGGATACGTCACCGCGGCGGACGAGGAAAGCACCAGGTCTACCCGCCCGCCTAACAGCCAATCATCCGCCCCCAAATCGGCCATATCCATGACTTCCAGACTGCTTAAAGGCGCTTTGTGCTGCAAATGAGCCGTCAAGGCAGGCATCAATAGATATGACAGATACTCGGTCGTTGCGACCCGGAAACGAACCGCCAGACGCGCCGGTTCAAATTGCTCGCTGTCTGTCTGCACCAGGTCATCCAACAAGGCCAGCGCCTGTTCAATACGCGGCGCCAAGGCCCGTGCTTTATGGGTAGGTTCAACCCCTTGGGCCGTGCGCAAAAACAAAGCATCATCGAAATACAGCCGCAGCTTGGAGAGCTCCTTGCTGACGGTGGACTGATTAGAATCCAGGCTCAGGGCCGCCCGACTGACATTGCACTCTCGAAATACCGCCAAAAAAATGCGCAACTGATCCAGGTCCAAATTCCTCATTTCCCTCTCCTGGCCGAATCTTTCCATTTCGGCCTAATCAATCATTCCAATACGGAATTGCCTGCTCTTGCCCGCTCTCCGACACTGGTAGCGCACGTTTGCACCACAGGAGAGAACATGAAAACACTGATTAAGGCACGTTGGGTGATTGCATTTCAAGACGGACGCCATTGCGTTATCGACCACGGCCAGCTGGTCTACGAAGGCGAGCGCATCATCTACGTCGGGACCAACTACGAGGGGCCCACGGACCGTGTCATAGACGCCCCCGACAGTGTCCTGGCACCCGGTTTTATCGATACCCATGTCCATTCCGGGCACCGCGCGCTGCACAAGCTGCTGGCCGATGGTGGCCGCCCCGCCCTGTTTGGACAGCCCTATATGGACGTGACCATTGCGCGCAAAGGCACTCAGATACGCGGCTATCCCAACTATCTGGACAAAGAACAAGCAGCCCAAGATCCCGGCATCACGCTGCATGCCGCCTTCACCGCCGCCGAGCTGCTGCGTAACGGTGTCACAACTTTTGTCGAGCTAGGCGGTCATGTGCTGGTGCAAGAAGCATTGTGGGCGCAATGCGAGGCGCTCGGTATCCGTGGATACCTGGGGCCAGGCTATGACAGTGGGCGCTGGCAATCGGATGACAAGGGACAGCTTGAACGCATTGCCTACCCCGATAAAGGTCAGCAGCTATTTCAGGATGCCCTGGCTTTTATTCACCGTGCTCAAGCTCATGAGTCCGACCTGGTGCACGGTATTCTGGTACCCCGCGAAATCGAAAATTGTAGTCTGGAACTACTTCGTCAAACGGTCAGCGCCGCCGATGAATTTCAGCTACCCATGGCGACGCACGCCGGCTACAACGTCATTGAATTTATGGAAACCGTGCGCGAGCATGGCATGACCCCCATCGAACTGCTGGACCATGTTGGCATGTTGCGTCCAACCCTGAACATCGGCCATGCCAACCTGATCTCCAATCATCCCAAGATGAACTATTCAGGAGGTGATGATTTAGGACTGATGGGCCGCAAAAACGTGTCTATTTCGCACTGCCCCATCAATATCGTTCGCCGTGCGCGCACACTGGATAACTGGAAAGCCTATCGCAAGGCGGGTGTGAACATCACCATCGGCAGCGACACCTATCCGCGTGACATGTTCATGAACATGCGCACCGCTTCCTATCACGGCAAAGTCATGAGTCACGACCTGAGCACCGCCAGCGCGGCAGATGTCTTTGAGGCAGCCACACTGGCCGCCGCCCACTCGTTAGGGCGGGAGGATTTGGGCCGGTTAGCCGTCAATGCCCGTGCTGATATGACGCTGGTCCGTATTGGTCGGGGCGACGTGCTGCGCTATGGCCCCATCTGGGACCCGATCCGCAGCATGGTGGAGTGCGGCATCGGCGACGATGTCGATACTGTCATCTGCAACGGCAGAATCAGCATGCAAGACGGCGTTATTCCAGGGGTGGACTTACCCGCCTTGCGTCGTCAGGTACAGGAATTTGCCGAGGATATCTGGCCTAGCCTTCAAGACTGGGACCCGCTTAAACGCACGGCACAGGATATGTGTCCCATCAGCCGCTGTACGCACTCATAAGAAAGACCCACTCCCCGAGGAGACAAACCATGATTAGAAAAATAACTCGTATCTTGATCAGTGCCACCCTGCTGAGCACAGTGCCGCTGGCACAGGCACAAGAGACTGATTTCCCACAAGGCCCAGTCCGCATTATTGTTCCCTACGGGGCCGGTGGCAGCGCCGATATTCTGGCCCGTGCGGTCAGTGACCGGCTTACCCAGCTTTGGGGGCAGACCGTTATCGTCGAGAACAAGCCCGGCGGCATTGGCACTATCGGGATCATGAGCGTGGTCAAATCCAAAGCGGATGGCTACACACTGGTTTCCGTACCTGTGTCGGATTTGGCGGTAAACCCTCATCTCTACAAAAAGCGCCCGTTTGATGTGCTGCGAGACTTGGACCCGGTGAGCCAAGTAGGCTCTGTGCCTAATGTCCTGATCGTCAATCCTGCCTTGGGGGTAAAAACCACCGCCGATTTACTGTCACTGGCGAAAAAATCTGAACAGACGCTCACGTATGGCTCCCCTGGCGTGGGGAGCCAGGCCCACTTGGCGGCAGAAGTCTTTGCCCGCAAACATGACCTGACGTTGACCCATATCCCTTACAACAGCGTATCGGCTGCTATCACCGATGTGGCTGGCGGACATGTGGATTTGATGTTTGCCCAATTGCCCAGTGCGCTGGGCTTTATTCAAGGAAAAACGGTGTCCTTGCTAGGCATCGCGGCCCAACAACGCAGTCCCTTATTGCCAGACGTACCTACCTTGACGGAGTGCACGGGCCAAGACTATGGCGACTTTATTTCATGGTCCGGCTTCATGGCCCCCGCCAGCACACCGATCGCCATACGCGAAAAAATTGCACGCGATATCCG
>SMEP01000255.1_pt1 | contig 13200 bp, 13 predicted proteins | sample 2456231 | NCBI WGS metagenome assembly SMEP01 (sample SAMN10132595, study PRJNA489261) | soil metagenome | isolation source: day1 control-silty clay loam soil ammended with raw manure from dairy cow... | place: USA | collected 2015-05-15
AGCAGCAAGCGAAAACGATTGCAACCGATTTTGTGAAAAAGGTATCTGGTTCATCTGACTTTGTTATCTCTAGTGAAATACCAAGCTACTATTCAACACGTGTGATTACAGAGCCGATTACGTATACGTATTCATTTATGAAGACGGAAAAAAATATTCCGATTCAAGACTTAGGTATTTATGTAAGTGTTATGGGTGATGGCAATGTGCAGTACTATTCGCAGTATAACATCCAGCCAAAGCGCCAAGTGTTTGAGGATACAGCAAATGTATTAGCAAAAGATGCGGCCGTAGCAAAATTGAAGGACGAAATGAAGCTAACGTTACAATACGCGTATGATTACATGTCATATAGCGCGACACCGAAAGTAAGTCTTGTGTATGTACCAGCAACGAACTTTAACGGGCTGCATGCAAAAACAGGGAAATGGCATAATTATTTAGGTGAAACAACACAAACACAAATGAAGCCGCTAAGCCCAATTGCGAATCAGCCATTACAGCAAGCAAAGCCAATTACAATGGATGAAGCAAAAGAGCGCGCGAAAAAAATAGTTGAAGCACGTTCAAATGGAGAGAAGTTTACGATTGATTCGGCCTATGAGCATGAATATAACGGCACAAGCGTTATTAGTATTTCGTATTCTTATCGTACTGGAAATTCATCGCACGGTACATCCATTGAATTTAATAAAAATACCGGTGAGTTAACGAGTTACTATGATTTAACGGATTCATTGCCGTACTTAGATGCACCTGAGGACACGACGCCGCGTTTAGCAGAAGACAAAGTCGTAGCGATCGCGCTTGATTATGCGAAAGAGTTTGCATCAGCGTCGGTTCACGAATATTCGAAGCCAATTCACGAAATTTCATACAATGAGGAAGATAAAATGCATCACGTATCATTCCCACGCATTAAAAACGGTCTTGTTGTAAATGGTGACAATATTTCAGTAAGCATCAACAATAAAGGTGAGTTAAAGTCATACTACCGTAATTATCTAATGATTGAAGAGTGGCCAGAGTTAACGACGGCGATTCCAGTTGAACAGGCACAAGAGAAGTTTAATGCGGCATTAGGTGCGAAGCTTGTCTACAGTGCCGTACAAAAAGAAGAGGGCAAATACGAACTGTTATATGTCCCAACAATCAACGACGAGCAGTTATACCAAATAGATGCAGCAACAGGTGAATTTTTAACAGCCTATGGTGCGCTGAAAAAAGAAACGATTACGCATAAAACCGCTGAAAAAGAATTAAATTACTTAATTCAAGCAGGCGCAATTGATGTGAAAAATGCAAAAGATTTCAATGCGGATAAGGCAATTTCACAAGGCGATGCACTAAAAACAATCGTCAAGTCAATTGGCTATTTCTACGAGGGCTACTCGTATTACCGTGGTTCAAATCCAACGAGTACGTTTGAGCTAATACCGACGGACCATCCGTATTATGCAGTCGTAGAATCAGCATATCGTATGGGCATTATTCGTGCAGATGATCAGCTTGCCATCGATCAAAATGTAACAAAAGAGCAAGTAGCTGTTTGGTTTATCCGTGCATTAGGTTTAGAGCAAGCTGCCAAGAAGACAGATCTTTATAGCGTCAAGTTCGCGGATGTAGCGGACATTACACCAGCAAATGTTGGCTATGTTGCCTTATCAAGTGCACTTGAATTACAAAAGCTATCGCAAAACAATTTCCAACCGAAAAAGGAAGTCACATATGCGGATTTAGCTGTTTCGATTATTGATTTAGCATACGCAATCGCAGACAAGCAAAATACAAACTATTAATTGTTTCCCGCTACGACTTGTGCGTAGCGGGAATTTTCATGTAGATGTGGCCGTTTTCAAGCGGAGTTAAAGGGAGGATAGATTAAAATAAGTACTTGTTCGAGATACGTCATAAAATCAAGAATATACGTTCGGTTTTTTCGGATAACATAGTGGTTTATGTATCGTATTTTATGTTAAAATAAGAAAAAGCACGGAATCCTAAAAAAAGGCGCGAAAATTTTTAGGAAACGTTGTAATATAGTAAAAGTAAATTAATTATTGATGGAAGTTGGGAAAAGCATGCAAAAAAATAAATATCGCATTCACAGCAGTGCATTATTTGAAATTGCGCAAAGTCGTGCGTTTACAGATAAGGATAATATTGAAGAACGCTTCGATGAAGAAGGTAAAATTAAATTAGTAAGTGACCGTGCTGGAGCGGATCTTACGTTATCATTAGTAAAAACAGAAGACGGCCTAGCTTACGTAGTAAAATGGGACGATTCAGAAGAAATCTACCGTGGTTTTAACATGGCTTGGGAAGAATTTGTATGGTGCCTAGGCGTTGTGAACAAGCCAATCGAAGAAGCTGCTAAAAAAGCAGCAGAAGAGGAAGCGGCTCGTCGTGCAGAAGAAGCGGCTTTAGCAGCAGAAGCAGAAGCAGAAGCAGAAGCAGAAGCAGCAGCTCTTGAAGCAGTTGTTGAAGAAGCAGCAACTGAAGAAGTAACAGAAGAAGCTGAAGTAGCAACTGAAGAAGTTACTGTCGAAGCAGCTTCAGAAGAATTAGATAAATAATACACGAAAGACCATCTGAAGCACTTGCTGCTTAGATGGTCTTTTGTTTCAATAAAAATGCCGCAGCTCAAATTTTTGAGCTGCGGCTATTTTTATGCCTTTTTACTAGGACCAACTAATGCAAAGCGTTCCCACTTGCGACTGCGCCAGCGGAAAATTACTAAAATGGCACGAATCCATTCATCACAGGCAATGGCTAGCCACACACCGACTAAGCCCAAGTCCAGTACAAAGACGAAGAGATAACCAAGCGATAATCCGATTCCAATCATGGACACAATCCCGATGCGTACAGGGTATGTTGCATCCCCAGCTGCACGGAGCGAGTTAATGATTGTAATATTAATCGTGCGTCCTGTCTCGAGAAGAATACTTAATAACAGCGCACTAGCTCCGATGGCAATAATGTTTTCATTATCGGTAAATAACGACATCAGTGGCACGCGGAACGTCATCACGAGCGCGACCATGACGAGCGTAAAGACAAGTGCAGACTTTACACTAAACCACACTGTTTTATAAGCTAAGTCCTTCTCGCCCGCTCCGACGTAACGTCCGACTAAAATCGCGGTACCTGAGCCGATCGCCATTGCGAATAAATACGTAAACATCGAAATATTCATCGCATATTGACGCGCGGATAATGCTTCAGCGCCGATGTATGTCACGTAGTATAGTAAAACAATTTGACTTGATTGGTATAATACTTGCTCGAGTGCAGAAGGAATCCCGATTTTTAAAATCTTTGAAATGTAGTCCTTTGACAATCGGTAGTAATCCGCAAGCTGAATGCGTACTTCAAGTGCTTGATATAACAGCCAGAAGAATACAACGGCCGCCACAATTCGGCTAATGACTGAAGAAATGGCTGCACCTTCCACACCAAGCTCCGGTGCTCCGAATTTCCCGAAAATGAAAATGTAGTTCAAGATGACGTGTAGCACGTTCATGCCGAGTGACACATACATCGTTTGCTTCGTCCAGCCCTGTACACGGATAACCGACGACAGGGACGTAATAAGTGCTTGTACAAAAATAAAGCCACCGACAATGGCTAAATAACTTTGTGCTGCCTCTAGAACAGGTCCTTGTAAGTTCATCATGCGCATAATTGCATCTGAGAATAAGAGGAATAGCCCGCTAAGTACCAGCCCAATGATTAGGTTTAATGTCACCGACAGCGCGGCAATTTTAGAAGCATCTGCTAGTAAGCGTGAGCCGAGGTACTGCGAAACGACAATCGATGCACCTGTACCGATGACACCTAATAGAAGAATCGCAATTTGAATGTATTGGTTGGCCGTCCCAACACCAGCGACTGCATTGTCTGATACGGCACTTAACATGAATGTATCTGCAAGGCCCATGAGCATGAATAAAAATAACTCTAAAAATAATGGCCATGTTAGTTTAAATAAGCTTAAATCTTTCGTTGTGTTTGCCAAATTCGTTTCACTCTTTCGTTCAATATCATAAAAACAAGAGGTATCGTACCATAAAAAGGGAAACGGTGATAGTCCGAATTTCGAAATAACGGAATTTCGGAATAAATTAGAATTATCACCAAAACATGTGGTTGCTATTTCTAATAAAGTTTCACTTGATTAATTTCCCGATTCAGGAACTAATTTTCTGATATTTGTAATATAAAAACGACAAAATTCGACGCTTTGTTACGGGATTGTAATATCCGTAACATCAAATTGTCATCAAACTGAAATATTAGAGGGTTAAGCTAATACAAGTTGAATCAAAAAGATTTTTCACTAAAAGAAATTGGAGGGAAATATTCAAGTATGATCAAGAAACTATTAGCATTTGCAGTGGCAATAGCCGCTAGCGCATTCATTTTTGCAAGTCCGTCTTTCGCAGCTACACATACAATTAAATCAGGTGAGAATTTATCAACGCTTGCCAAGAAATACGATACAACAGTAGGCGAGCTCATGAAGCTAAACGATTTATCGTCTAGTAAGGTCGCACTAAAGCAAGTCATCAAGCTACCAGCACATATTAAAAACAAGCCGGCTGTTGTTAAAAAAGACACGAAAAAGGTGTCGGCAACGGATCCGTCAAACGTAGAGAAAACATATACAATGACCGCTACAGCATACACAGCGTATTGTAAAGGCTGCACAGGTATCACGAAAACAGGGTTAAACTTACGTAAATACCCTGAATTAAAAGTAGTTGCAGTCGATCCAAAGGTCATTCCTTTAGGCTCGAAAGTTTGGGTTGAAGGCTACGGCGTGGCAGTCGCTGGCGATACAGGTGGCGCGATTAAAGGTAAAAAAATTGATATTTTCGTAAAAAACAAAAAGACAGCTTATAACTGGGGACGTAAAGAAGTAACGGTAAAGGTGTTAAAATCATAAACAGGAGAGTCGCGTAGCTTAGGCTGCGCGACTCTTTTTGGTCGATAGAAAAGCGTTAATTTTATTAACAATGGCACAAGCGGTGTTTTCTAATTTTTTTTCAAGCAAAAAGCGTTTATAATAGTACATTAAGTGCGACTTGAAAGGACGTGTTGCCCATGTTTACGTATGAAACGACGTGTCGCTATTGCCGCCAGGTTTTTTTAGTAAAAGAAGGCACAAAAAAATATCAGCAGTATAAAGTAAACCGCAATGCCAATATTTCATGTGATGATTGCGAACGCCGCATTGAAGCGGATTCGCGCAAGTATTTGTTTAACCGGGATTAAGTCATCATTTTTTTTAAGCGCTTCATTTCGAGGATGAGCTCATCCATTTGGCGCTGCATTTGCTCGACTTCAACAGAAAATATGCTGTTGTTTGACGAGTTGGATGAAGAATTTCTGCTTGAATTTGAGTTTGTCCGGCTATTTGCACTTGGATTATCAGAAACCATAGCCTCCTCGACTAAACGCAGGGCAAGGCCAGCAGAAATGGTGCCGAGCATGTCACTAAGTGTTAAAACAGCAGCGCTTGCATAGGCAAAGCGTGCAGCTAAAACCTCCAGCGAAGGTTCATTTTTTGAACTTTTATTCAACGAGCTTCCTCCTAGCAAGAGGGTTTTCGCTAGTATATGCAAAGAGCCACGAAATGTGTAAAGATCGAAAGGGGAGTACGAACGTGGAAGCAAAAAAAGAAACAATTGAATGTCGCAATTGTCATGAAATGATGACGGTTGATTTTGCAACGGCCAATTTTGCGACAGAAGTACGCGTAATGAATAGGAAAAAAACACAGACCCGTACATATATTGAAAAATGCCCAAACTGCGGGGCGATGAATAAAGTGAAAAGCGACAACCAGGCAGACTGGGGCAAACGAAAAGGACCAAATGTGAAACTGTTTATGTTCTCAAGTTTATTTGGCTGTTTGGCATTTGTTGTGATTGGCCTCCTTGCTTTATATTTTGCCTTTAAAGGTTTAGGTATGGTATTTGATTGGTTTTTAAATTAGCGACAGCTATAGGTGAACTAAATAACATGTAATTTGAAAGCCATGTAGCGATTAAAAGAAATTTAATTTTCTTTTAGTCGCTTTTTTTATCGTCAACTTTTCTCTTTCAATTTCATGAAAAATTAGAAAAAAGAAGGATTCTTGTTTTAAAAGATGTTAACTAATAATAACCTTGAATTGTAAGAGTTATCTGTCAATTGATATAAAGGGGGTGAATAATTGAAACTTCAGTACGTGTTAAAGGGGAATCGTTATCAATTTCATTCGGTAAAAGAGGTTTTGGCAAAAGCAAGTGAGGCAAAGTCTGGGGATGTATTAGCTGGGATTGCGGCGCAGTCTTCACTTGAACGGATGGCTGCAAAACTTGTATTAAGTGAGCTTACATTAAGGGATATTTTTGAAAACCCGGTCATATCTTACGAGCAAGATGAGGTGACGCGCGTAATTTATGATGATTTGAGTAGACCCATTTATGAGGACATGCAACATATGACAGTTGGTGAATTACGTAATCGGATTTTATCGTTTGAGACACAGCAAATGCAGCTGGCGAAAATGAGTAGAGGATTAACGAGTGAAATGATTTCCGCTGTCGCTAAATTAATGTCAAGCATCGATTTAGTCATGGCGTCACAAAAAATGCGCTATACCGCTCATTGCAACACAACCATTGGGGAACGCGGTCGCCTTGCGTTTCGTTGTCAACCAAATCACCCGAATGATGTATTGGAGGGCATTCTTTATTCCATAAAAGAAGGGCTATCGTACGGGAGTGGTGATGCGGTCATTGGGGTGAATCCGAATAATGATTCGGTGGATTCGGTCAAAAAAATTTTACAAATGACACATGACTTTATGCATGAGTGGGAAATACCGACGCAAAATTGTGTACTCGCTCATATTACAACTCAAATGGATGCTGTAAAAGCCGGTGCGCCCATGGCATTAATGTTTCAAAGCTTGGCAGGTACGCAAAGTGCCAATGAGGCGTTTGGTATTTCAAAGGAACTCTTAGATGAAGGCTATGCATTAATGAAGGCGCAAGGGACATCTGCGGGTCCAAACTTTATGTACTTTGAAACGGGACAAGGCTCGGAATTCTCACTTGAGACGCATCATGGTGTTGACATGCAGACGTTAGAAGCGCGGACATATGGATACGCCCGTCACTGGAAGCCATTTATGGTGAACAATGTATCAGGTTTTATTGGTCCAGAAACATTGTATGACGGCAGGCAACTCATTCGTGCGGATTTAGAGGATTTATTTATGGGCAAGTTACATGCATTACCAATGGGCATTGCGCCAACGTATACGAATCATATGGATGCCGATCAAAACGATCAAGAAATTGGCGGAATGTTAACGGCACTGGCCGGCGCAAACTTCTATATGGGTGTACCAGGTGGGGATGATGTCATGCTGAACTATCAAGATACGAGCTACCATGATGATGCGAGTTTACGAGAAATACTTGGTTTACGACCAATTAAAGAATTTGAAGTATGGCTAGAGAAAATGGGCATTATGGAAAATGGTCGTTTAACAAGTCGAGCAGGGGATTTATCCATTTTTGAGCGATAGGAAGTGACTATGTGGATATTGAACAAATTGTTGAGACCGTTTTAGCCAAAATTCAGCAACAGGGTAGATTGTCGACAGAATCACAGCAAACCATGCAATTTAATGAGCCAGCTAGTTCGGTGGATGAACCGCATAATGCGCAAATCATTGCGCATGCACGAACGATTACCCCAGCACGAATTGGTATTGGTCATACAGGCACACGCATGAAAACAGCACATTATCTCCATTTCCGAGTCGATCATGCAGCAGCACAGGATGCGGTGTATCAAGAGGTCGATGAAGCGCTCATACAGCGATTACAATTACCGATTTTACACAGTAATGCTAAGGATTTAAAGCAATATTTAATGGATTTACAAGCGGGTAGAACGCTAGCAGAAGCTTCCGTTACATGGGTGAAGCAGCATTTAAAAAAGCAAGTCGACGTGCAAATTATTATTAGTAACGGCTTAAGTTCAGCTGCGATTGAAGCCAATATCGAAAGTATTTTGCCGGCGCTTTTACAAGGATTACAACTGAAAAATATTACGACGAATCCACCTGTTTATGTCAAGCGGGCGCGTGTGTGGCTACAAGATGAAATTGCGAAATTAGTAGATTGTAAGCTTGCGATTATTTTAATCGGGGAGCGACCTGGGTTAAATACAGCCGAGTCGATGAGTGCCTATTTAATTTATCGACCAACTGATAAAACTGTAGAGGCGGATCGAACTGTAATTTCTAACATTCACGAAGCGGGATTAGCGCCGGTTGAAGCAGGTGCTTATTTATCAGAAATAATGTCCCAAATGCTGCAACTCGAATGTACGGGTGTCACATTTATGCGTAAGAAAGTTGCCACGAATTAAGAAAATGGAGGTGGACTGTTGGAGTTAATTGGCGTTGTGATTGTTTACATTATTATGGCTTGTGCAGTTGCAGGTGCGTTTGCAGCAATTCGGGATGCAGACAATGGGCTCGGCAAAGAGTTTATGAATGGTTTACATGCGGTAGGTCACATTTTTGTACCTGCTGCTGGGATTATGGCATCGATTCCGTATTTAACGATTTTCATTGAAAAAGTAGTAAGCCCGATGTTTCATAAAATTGGCGCGGACCCGGCAATTGCGGCTACGACGATTTTAGCATCTGATATGGGTGGTTATCAGCTCGCAAATGCGTTAAAAGATTCTCATGAAGGCTTGATTATGGCGTTAATTGTAGGCTTTATGGCGGGTGCAACAATTGTATTCTCGATTCCAATGGGACTAGCGATGCTTGATAAGCGCGATCATAAATACATGGCGCTTGGTATTATGGCCGGGGTATTAACGATTCCGATTGGTGCGTTTATTTCAGCTATTATGGTGTCACTATTTGATACGAAAGTTCGTGAAATTATTGATACTTCCAGTGAACCAACGTATATGTTTAGCATATCCGTGCTGCAAATACTCATCAATTTAGCACCACTTTTTGTTTTTGTTATTTTAATCGCACTTGGCTTAAAATTCTTGCCGAATATGATGATTGCAGGATTTATGATTTTCGGGCGCGTATTAGATGCCGGCATTAAGCTTGTATTAGTGTTCTCGATTGTAGAAATTTTCACTGGCCTTTTTACAACGATGTTCGGCAGCTGGGGCTTTGATCCGATTATGGCTGATGAGGCAGATCAATTCCGAGCGCTTGAAACGGCCGGTTATATTGGAATTATGCTTGCCGGAGCGTTTCCGATGGTGTATTTAATTCGTAAATATTTTGCCAAACCATTAGAATCTGCGGGTGGTAAGTTAGGTTTATCGGCAGTAGGAAGCGCGGGGTTACTTGCGACGATTGCTAATATTTTAGCGATGTTCACACTAGTGCGTGATATGCCGCCAAAAGATAAGGTTATCAATATTTCATTTGGCGTATGTGCGGCGTTTTTACTTGGTGACCATCTATCATTTACGGCAAACTTCCAGCCGACAATTATTTTAGCGGTAATCGTTGGGAAATTAGTCGCGGGGATTCTTGCGATTTGGTTAGCGTATAAGCTATCAGTTCCAACTGCGCTGAAGCTAGAAAAAGAGGACCGTAGAACCGGCATTATTAAACCGGATGAATATAAAGAAGCATAAGTAGGTGGGGCAATGGCGGAGGAAAAAAAGCGCTTTATACAGGAGTTTGTACCGGGAAAGCAATTAACACTTAGTCATTTGATCGCGAATCCAGATAACGATATGTTGCAAAAACTTGGCATCCAAGAGGGTGGTGCACTTGGGATATTAACGTGTACACCAAGTGAAACCGTTATTATTGCTGCAGATTTAGCCACGAAAGCATCGCATGTGCGCATCGGTTTTTTAGACCGCTTTACGGGAAGTTTAGTGCTCATTGGTAGTGTGTCTGAAGTAGAAATGTCGCTCATTGCCATTAACGACTTTCTAGAGCGCAACTTAGGTTATACGCCAGCGAACATTACGAAATCGTAGGTGACATGATGAATAAAGTAATGATGATTGGGGCCATTGGAGCAGGGAAATCGACCTTAACAAAAGCACTGCTCAATAAAGAGTTAAACGCAGTAAAAACACAGGCACTGAATTATGAAGAGTGGATTGTCGATACACCAGGTGAATATTTAGAAAATCCATTGTTTTATAAAAATATTATTGCAACGTCGCTAGAAGTTTCGCATTTAATTTTTTTACAAGATGCGACGCGCCAATTATCAAATTTCCCGCCATTTTTTGGAACAGGTATGGCAAAGCTACCGATTGGTGTCGTCACAAAATGTGATGTGGAAAATGCTAATATCGAGCAGGCTATTTACTGGTTAAAGCAAGTCATTGGGCAAGCACCTATTGTCATTACTTCAGCGATTGAGGGCATCGGTACCGAGCATATTCGCCAGCTTGTCGGCTGTAATAGTGTGCAGGAAATGCGGGATTACGTAGCACATGCCAATGATCCACAATGTTTTTTTGCATAGGAGGTGTGGTGAATGGCAGCGAAAACACAAACATTACTAAGTGCTGGCATTGATATTGGTACGAGTACAACGAAAATCGTCATTAGCCGTTTAACGATGCAAAATACAGCAGGTCAAACCCATGTACCACGCATAGAAATTGTGGATAAAGAGGTTGTTTATAAAAGCCCGATTTTTCGCACGCCCTTACGCGATGATGTCACGATTGACGTCGAAAAGGTAGAGCAGCTCGTTTTTGAGCAATACAAAATAGCGAAAATTACGCCTAAGCAAATTGAAACAGGGGTTGTCCTCATTACAGGGGAAACGGCAACAAAGAAAAATGCGCGTGAAGTCATTCATTTTTTATCCGATGCAGCGGGTGATTTTTTAGTCGCAACGGCCGGACCAGATTTAGAAAGTATTTTAGCGGCAAAAGGTTCGGGAGCAGTTGCTTATTCAAAAAATAATGCAAAAGTTGTCGCCAATATTGATATCGGTGGCGGCACAACGAATATTGCGGTAGTAAAGCACGGGGAAGTGATTGGTACCGTGACGCTGCATGTAGGCGGTAGATTACTAGAATATCAGCAACATAAAGTCACTCAAATCGCACCGTCGATCCAGCGTTTACTACAAAAGCATAATATTCGTTACGAACGAGGACAGACGCGAGATGGACAAATCGAGCGCTACATCATTGAGCAAATGGTGACAAGCCTTTGCGCAGTACTTCAAGCGGAGCAGCAAAGTGAGCGCATCCCGTTATTACTTGGGCATGTACCAAACTGGCAGGAACCCGTACAAGCAATTATGTTTTCGGGCGGCGTAGCCCAGATCCGACAACAGATGCGAGCTGTGATGCGGGAACGTTTGATGATCTCGGTCGGAAAATTGCAAAAGCCCTGCAGCAAAGTGAGGAACTGAAGCAGTATGAATGGCTACCACCAAATGAAACGGTGCGTGCTACTGTTACTGGCGCGGGGTCACAGTCAACCGATGTAAGCGGCGCAACGATTGAACTAGATGAACACGTACTACCGCTAAAAAATGTGCCGGTTGCGACCTGTGATTTGCACAAGCAAACGACCGGCATTACAGAAATCGTGAAAACAAATATCCAACAGGCAGTGCGGTTATTTGATAGTGAACAGAGCGGTGAACCGTTTGCCTTGTATTTAAAAAATATCCCGTTTTTCAATTTTACAGATATCCAGCAGCTCGCAAAAACGATTGTCGGGAATTGGCCTGAAAATAATGCGCTCATTGTCGTCATTCTAGAAGCTGATTATGCCAAAGTACTTGGGCAAAGTATGGTGCAGTTAAAGGGGCAAAGACAGCTCGTTTGTATTGATCAAATAGATGTACGTACCGGTGATTATATCGACATCGGGCGCATGATGCAGGCGGGCGTTGTACCTGTTGTTGTAAAAACATTAGCATTTCATCAAGCATGAGGAGGTGGAGACGTTCGATGAATTTATCGATTAATTTAGGGGGCATCACGTACGCCTTTCGAGATTTAAAAGAGTTATTTGCGAAGGCGAACGAACAAAAATCAGGCGATGAATTAGCAGGCATTGCAGCGGAAACCGTACAAGAACGCATCGCTGCAAAAGCCGTACTGAGTGATATTTTATTGAAGGATATTCGGGAAAATCCACTGATTCCATATGAAGAGGATGAGGTTTCACGTTTACTCGATGAGGATTTGAACGAGCCGATTTACAACGAAATTCAACATTGGTCCGTAGCTGAACTACGTGAGTATATTTTGCGTATAGATGTAACGAATACCGAGCTTCGTCGCATGAGTAGAGGGCTAACATCGGAAATGATTGCGGCTGTGACAAAGCTGATGAGCAATATGGATTTAGTGTATGCGGCTAATAAAATTGAAATCATCACAACTTGTAATATTACGATTGGTCAAAAGGGTACGCTGTCATCAAGACTGCAGCCGAACCATCCGACAGACAATATTGATGGCATTATGGCTTCACTAAAAGAAGGCTTAGCGTATGGTGTAGGTGATGCGGTAATCGGCATTAATCCTGTTGATGATTCTGTTGAAAGTGTAAAGCGTGTGCTACATGCAACGAAGGAATTTATGACGGAATGGCAAGTGCCAACGCAAAACTGTGTGCTGGCGCATGTGACAACGCAAATGAAGGCCATTCGTCAAGGCGCACCAGCAGATATGGTGTTCCAAAGTATTGCCGGCACGGAAAAAGCGAATCGCGCATTTGGTATTTCAATCGAGCTGTTAAAAGAAGCGCAAAGCTTAATTAAAAAGCAAGGTACATCGGCAGGACCGAATCAATTTTACTTTGAAACAGGACAAGGCTCTGAGTTATCGGCAGAAGCGCATTATGATATTGATCAGCTAACACTTGAATCAAGAAACTACGGCTTTGCACGCCATTTTAATCCGTTTATCGTCAACACCGTTGTTGGCTTTATCGGACCAGAGTATTTATATGATAGTAAGCAGGTAATTCGTGCGGGCTTAGAGGATCATTTTATGGGCAAAATGCACGGGCTACCAATGGGTGTGGATATTTGTTATACGAACCATATAAAAGCTGACCAAAATGACAATGAAAATTTAGGGGTGCTACTCGCTGCAGCGGGTGTGAATTTTATTATTGCTGCACCAATGGGCGATGACGTC
>SMEP01000192.1_pt1 | contig 13187 bp, 9 predicted proteins | sample 2456231 | NCBI WGS metagenome assembly SMEP01 (sample SAMN10132595, study PRJNA489261) | soil metagenome | isolation source: day1 control-silty clay loam soil ammended with raw manure from dairy cow... | place: USA | collected 2015-05-15
TACCGTAAGTGGTATTCAACTATGATTTTAATAGCGGCTTGTATTTGCCAAAATGGTTAGATAAAATTCTACCGAACATTGATACCGAAGACGAATCAATTTTAAAAGAGTTAGAAAAAGAAACGAAGAAATAATATGAAGTCCTGCTAGTTACGCGCTAGCAGGACTTTTTTATACAACAGATTCCGTTAAATGTTGCTTAACCGAGTGTTCATCTTCACGCTTTACGACAGCTATAACTCCTCTAATGTTAGCATTCGCTTTCTTTTATTCCTCGTACACCATCTTCTTTGTCATCCCACCATCAATCGTTAAATTCGTGCCCGTTACGAAATTATTGAGAGGATTGGCTAAATATAAGCATGCGCGCGCGATATCATCGGGTGTCCCAACTCGATTGGAGAAGTGCTGCTTATGATCGATGTCGCGTAAGGCACGATAGTCACCTGTTTCAATCCAGCCTGGTGAAATTGCATTAACCGTAATCTTATTGTCACTTAGTGAACTTGCGAGCGCATGGGTTAAGCCAATGATCCCAGCTTTTGTCGCAGCATAGCTTTCAGAGTGCGGCTCTGACATAAAGGCACGTGTGGACGCCATATTAATAATGGCACCACCTTCCTTCATATAATTGACCGCCTCACGTGCACATAAAAATACGCTACGTAAATTGGTGTTTACGACATCATCCCATTCATCCAAAGATAGTGTTAGGGGGGATTGCCAGTTTCCTTTCCCAGCATTATTAATGATGACATGGAGTCCGTTAAATTGGGTTGCTGCTGTATGCATTAACTGTTTGATTTGCTGTTCACTGCGTACATCCGTCTGTACAAAAAGCGCGGAGTAGCCCGCCTCCATAAGTTCATTAACAAAAGCCTGTCCACTTTCTTCAATGTCTGCGACCACAACATTTGCTTTCGCCTTCGCAAAATGCGTGGCGACCGCGCGACCGATACCTTGTGCGGCGCCGGTAATAATGACTGTTTTTTGCTCGAACAATCCAATCACTCCCTTTTTCCTTTTCATTATAGAAGAAAACGGGAATAGAACAACTAGAAAAGACAGAAGGTTGTAATTAACTTTTTATTCTGAAAATAAAACTTTTTTGTGTCTATAATTTGATAGATTTTAAAATAGGAACAGAAAATTATTAATATTCACAGATTTCAACTAAAGCAAGATAATTCAATATGCTACTATTAAATTAACAAATAAAGTAAAATGGGGGATTTTTTATGAAGGTTGGCTTAAAGTTAAATTTGTCGTTTTATACCATCATCGGATTGATGATTTTGACGACAATCCTCGTATTTATAAACTTATCAACAATAGAGGAAAAGCAATCGGATGCTTTAGATAATCGTGTAGTACAAATTCGGATTGTAGATGATATTCGTGCAAATTTAGCGTTTCAGGGTGCTTATTCACGTGCGTTAATACTAGAAGATACGACGGAGACTCGAGATTCCTTATCAAAGCATGCTGCAGCACTTGATGAAAATATACATTCATTAGAAGCGATGGTAAGCTCTGAATTAATGAAAGAGTTAGTTACTGAAATAAAAACACATAAAGATACCTTTAATGTAGGAATCGAAAAATTACTCGCTTCATTAGATCGTAAAGATGATATGAATACTAGCGCCAATATTGTCAAATCAGAGATTGTTACTGCCAATCGAGCAATTTTAGCAGCGGCAACGGAGATGATTAATTATCAAGAACAACAGCTAGAAAATATTAAAGGGGAATCCGAGAAGGCTGTTAGCTACACAAGAATTGCTTCAGTAGTAAGTGTTGTTTTAGCAATTGTAGTAGCGATTGTTTTAATTATCTTTATCAAACGTACAATCATTAGTCCACTTAGTCGCTTAATGCACGCTGCAGAATTTATTGCAGATAGCGATTTAACGCAGCAGGACATAAAAGTCACTTCAAAAGATGAAATCGGCCAACTCGGTATGATTTTCAACAAAATGAAGGATAACTTGCACCAGTTGATTCAATCTGTACAAGGCAATGCGCAGCAATTAACCTCAGCGTCTGAAGAACTATCAGCAAGTACAGAAGAAATTACAGCAACGACAGAAGATGTCACAAAGCAATTAGAGGCAACTTCAGATGCAGCGCAAGCAGCCGCATCGGCGTCAGGTGAAAGTGCACGTGCGATGGAAGAAACAGCACAGGGTGTTCAGCGGATTGCAGAATCATCACAAGCATTACATCATTCAGCGATGGATGCGAGTAAAACTGCAACAAAAGGCGTCGACACAATTGAGCAAGCAAAAATACAGATGACGACAATTAACGATTCAACAGCAACGGTAAATGAATTGGTGCGAAAATTGGCGCAGCAAACGATTGAAATTGAGAATATGACAAAGGTAATTACTGATATTACTGATCAAACGAATTTACTCGCACTTAACGCAGCAATCGAGGCAGCGCGTGCAGGTGAGCATGGCAAAGGCTTCGCGGTTGTAGCAGATGAAGTACGTCACTTAGCGGAAAGCTCGAAGCAATCGGCGAATTCAATTGTGGAGTTAACAGTGGAAATTCAACGTGACACAGCCAACGTTGAGCAGGCGGTATCGAGTGCATTAGGTTCAGTGAAAGATGGGGTAAAAATCATTGGGAATGCCGGTGAGTCCTTCCATGAAATTGTTGGGGCTGTAAGTGTCATGACAAATCAAATCGAAGACATTTCAGCAACAGCCGAGCAGCTATCAGCAAGCGCAGAAGAAGTTTCCGCTTCAGTGAATGAAATTGCGATTGGTGCAGATGCCTCATCGCAAAGTGTAGACTCAATTGCAGCAGCAATGGAGCAGCAATCGGCAACAATGCAGGAAGTGAGTGGCATTGCCGTAGCGTTAGTCGATAGCGCCGCGGAATTACAGCAAGAAATCGGTAAGTTTAAAGTATAAATATAAAAACACCGTTCGAGGATGATTCGAACGGTGTTTTCGTATTTAGCTATAACTTAAAATGTTGAATCGTTTCTTTTAAATCTTGAGACATCGTATTTAATGACTCTGCAGAAGCTGACATTTCTTCCATTGAAGCCAGTACTTCCTCAGAGGCTGTTGCCACTTCTTCGGTTGCGTGTACATTCCCTTGTGCTTTGATCGTTAACTGTTCTGCTGTCGCACTTACTTGCTGAATGCGCGCGGCAATTTCCTGTGTTGTTGCTGACACATCCGCAATCGTAGGTGCAATTTGACGCATGCTTGTTAAAATTTGCTCAAAGCGAATGGTACTTTCATTCGAAACGCGAATTCCTTCCGCAACATCTGATAACGTAGCATCCATTCGGTCTACAGTTTTTGCGGTATCGGCTTGGATGGTCGAAACGAGACTGCTAATTTGCGTTGTCGCTTTTTTCGATTCATCTGCTAAATTACGCACCTCGTCTGCTACAACCGCAAAGCCCTTGCCGTGTTCGCCAGCACGTGCTGCTTCAATTGAGGCATTGAGTGCCAGTAAATTTGTTTGTTCCGCAATCCCTTGAATGACGGTTAAGATCGAATTGATTTCCTTTGTGCGGTCATATAAAGCGCGCACGGTTAAATCGGTATCATGTACCGAATGCTCAATTTGCGCCATTTGTGTGACGGAGCGCTCAATGGACGTGGCCCCAATTTCTGCTTGAGCCATTGCTTCTTGTGTAATCGAAGACACTTCGTTTGAATGATCCGCAATCGACACGACTTGCTGTGTCACGATCTGTAGTGAAGTCGCGGCTTCTTGATTGCCGTTCATTTGCGCTTCGGCTAATACTGAAATTTCAGTTGTCGCAGCGGACGTTTGCTCTGTTGCCGCAATGACTTGTGATGAGCTTGCATTTAAAGCATCGGCTGCTTGGTGGACAAGTGTTGAGCTATCATCGACTTGACGAATGACCGACTTCAAATTTTGCTGCATATCCTTAAAGGCAAGAGCGAGCTCACCAATTTCATCTTTTGTATGTACTGTAATGTCAGTCGTTAAATTACCATCACGCAGCTGACGTGCATGCGCACTTAATTGGTTAATCGGAAGAATAATGGAACGTAAAATAAAGAAGATAATGACCGCACCAATAAATAGGGAAGTAAAAATAACGGTTAGGTTCATTGCCATAATCGGTGAGGCGGCTTTGCTCACTTCACTTTTCGGCATCGTCCCAATAACCTTCCAATTGGTTGCTGTGTTCGTTGTAAAAGCAATGAGCTCCTCTTTTTCCTCTAACAGTCCGTTTGGCGCTGCGTAAATTTCATTAATATAGCTTTCGGTTGCTGGTGTTGCACTTTCTGTATCAGGCTTTGAAATGTAAGCTTGGGCTTCATCTAAAAGTGTAATAAAGCCTTGCTCACCAATGGATACAGAATTGGCGATTTCCTTTAACATTTCAATACTCATATCGATGCCATAAACGCCGGCATTATCCGCTAATTTATGAGCAATGGTAATGACTAATTCCCCAGAGCTTGAGGAAATGTATGGCGCGGTAATAATGGTTTCATTGGAAGCCATTGCTTGTTTGTACCAAACGCGCTCGCGTGGATCATACGAGCTGTCATATTCAAAAAAAGGCTCGCGAATCATCTCTCCACTAGTTAAACCGACAAATGTAATACTCGCTTCTGGGTGCATCGTTAAGTATTCAGCGAGCTTTTGACGAATTGCTTGTTGTTCAGACATGGAACTTGTAATGGCCGCTAGTTGTGCTGCGTCATTTAATTTCGGCTCAATGACTGCTGAGATATTTTCATTTAGTAACTGTATGCTTGTTTCAGCGTTCGATAATTGCTGATTTTTAATTTGTTCTGTAGCCGTTAAATAAGAAAACGAACCAATGAGTAAGCTTGGAATGATTAAAATTAATAGAAAAGCGGCTATTAATTTTGTTTTGATAGATTTGCTAAAAAAGTTTTTCATTGTAATTCCCTTCCTGATTTAGTTAAGTCAATGAATAAAATTAAGAGGTAAATTGAACTAATTTATTCTTTTTGATGGTATTTATTATATATTATGGCATATAAAAATGATAATTTTTAGAATAAACTTATTATTTGGATTGTTTAACTAAATAGGGGTTTTGTAAGGCCACGTAACTTTGGGATTGCCTTTTGGATTGAGCTATTAATCGCGCAACCAATTGCACGCTTTGCGATGAAAAAGTTACATCAAAGCCAGCGCGTAAAAGAAAACGCATAATAAAAGGCCCTTATGAACAATTTCGTTCATAAGGACCTTTCCCTTTAGACTGTAAAGAATTGCGTTTTGCCTTTTAATTCAATGGAGACGTCATGCAAGCTATTCATTAATGCGACGATTTTTTCGATTTCATTATATTGTTCTTCAGCGCTTGCGGAAATTTCCTCGGCACTCGCCGCAGATTGCTCAGAAATGGCTGCGACATTTTGCATAATTGTAATGACGCGTTCTTTTTCATGTATCATGTGAGAAAGCTCCTCGAGTAATGTATGGATTTGTTGCTCGATTTGCTCTGCATACGTAAGCTGCTCACTGAACGCTTTTTCTGTACTAGAAACCACCTGTAATTGCTCCTGGAAAATTGCAGAATTTCCTAGTGCAAGCGTTTTTGTTTGCTCGGATTCATGTAAAATATTGAGCACAATATGCTGAACTCGCTCTGTTTCCTGGCGAGACTGATCGGCGAGTTTGCGAACTTCCTCTGCAACAACAGCAAACCCTTTTCCATGCTCTCCAGCGCGAGCCGCTTCAATCGATGCGTTTAATGCGAGTAAATTTGTTTGCTCAGTAATTCCTTGAATCGAATGCATCACCTGGTCGATTTGTGTAATTTGATTCGCCAGTCGAGCCATTTGTTGTTCTAATGCGGCGTTTCCATTGGATGTTTGTTCACTTTGAATATGCAATTTATGCAATTCATTTTTTCCCTTTTGCGCTTGTTCGTTAGACCGCTCTACGTTTGTGAGCATATGCTGCGCAACAGTTGAAAGCTCATCCATCTTCATGCCGAGCGTGCTCATTTCTTGATTGGCTGCTTCGGTTTCAGTTGCCTGTGATTGAGCGCCAATTGCAATATCTTGAATGGCACGTGACATATCGAGACTGGCTTGTGATATTTCTTCGACACTACGATTTGTTTGATGAGATGTTTGCTCTAGTTCGGTTACTTGTAGAGAAACGTTTTTTATAACATCTGCCACCTGTTCGCGCATTTGATTGTAGGCGCTTCCGACCGCACCGATTTCATTAGGAGCTAATGTGTTGGATTCGATGTGCTGCGTTAAATCCCCGTTTGCGGCAAGTGTTAATGACTGCTGTAATGGAGTTAACGGCTTCAATGCTCGGCGAATAAAGAAGTAAACAGCACCTGCTAATAACAGTGCAATAACGCCTGCTGCAATAATTGAAACACGTAAAGTACGGTAAAATGCACCTAGAAGTGTAGAACTTGGGACAAAGGTTTCTACAATTAAATGCTTGTCGTAGCTTTCGATTAACACGGGTGAAAAAACAGCATAAGATTTTTCACCGAATGTAACAGAATCTGCATAGAAATCAATGTTCGTACCTGATTGCATGGCGGTTAAAACTTCAGACCAATTTGGTACAAATGGTTCTAGCGATTGATTCACGTTGTCACTCGATCCTGAGTCGATAATAATACTGCCTTCTGGAGAAGCAACGCGTTGAATAGCAGTATCCGGTATGTTTTGCTCAACAATGTTTTGTAAAAAGTTAAGTGGCATATCTACAACGGTTACGCCAATCATATCCCCGTTTTTGATGAGGGGGACCGAAATCGTCATCATCGGAGTAGCTTGCCCTTTAATCGTAAATTCGTATGGTTCAGTAATCGCTAATTTTTTCGTTTTTGCGCTTTCGCTATACCAAATGCCATCTGTTGCATCCGCTAAGCGTTCAATTGAAATGGTGTTATTCGTATTAACGATATAAGGGGCGAAAAATCCCTTTTGATCTATGTATTGCATATGCTGTGGATTTGTGTGATTTAAGGCATCAGCTTTAATAATAACTGCATACCCTAAAATACTTGGATCATTTTGTAGGGCATTTGTTTTGAAATCGATAAGAAAATCAGATGTCAATTGGCCACGTTCAATCATTGTCAGTAATAACTGCTGATCTTGTTCAAGCACGGCAATAGTTTCGGAAAAGCGTTCGCTAATTTTAGTAGCTGTTATTTCGTTAGCTAATGTGACATTTTTTTCCCCGAGCTGTCGACTTTCAGATAAAATAATTGTACTTGTAATCGCATTAAACATAATAAATAAAACTAAAAATGTACTAATTGTTACGAGAGAAAGTCTTAGAATCAAGCTTTGTTGCTTTTTCATTAGGTCATCACCTCTAATATGCAGTAGTATTTGCGAAAAGTACTTATGTTAGAAAATATAACATTTAAATATAATATTGTAAATATTTAGAATTATTAATAAAAACAACGTAAAGATATGAGAAAGTAGATACTATGCGAAATTTTTGATCTATAAATGTAGAAATTTGATAATAGCGTTGAAATTGACTAAAATCACAAAGGAGAGCTTATATAGAAGGGAATTAGATACATGAAAAAGTACGTATTATTATTGATGACAATGCTATTATTAGCAGCTTGTAGTAGCGAGGGAGAAAAAGGACCTATGTTTACCAAAAAGCAGGCGGTAGCATTTGAAATTGTAAAATATGAAGAAAAAATTGCGCCAATCTATGAATCGCTTGTACCGCATATAGCTTATGCAAAAACAGAAGGCCAGCTTGAAGAGTTAAAGGCGCGTTTCCAAGTGGATGGCTTTGACATCGATATGGAAAATTACATGGCAGCCTTTATTGTCACGTATTCGGATGGCTGTGGTGTCGCGTTAGATGGTGTATATGATTATCAAAATTATTTAGCCGTGCAATTATTCGATATCGGTGGTGACAAATGTGATGAAGAGGGTGTACCACATACATTTGTCGTTCAAGTTGAGAAAAAAGACTATGAAAAGGTTCAACTGTATAATGGGAACATTATTAAATCTTCAACAGAGGTAGCAAAATAGCCGAAAAGCTATTATTAAATTTAAAAAACACGTTAACGGCAGGAAGTTCAAATCAGAGTGGACTGCCTGCTTTTTGCATTTACGTTGAAAAACATATATACTCAATTAAAACTATCACGTTACGGTTTTAATTTTCTGAAAAATTGAAACCTTTTTGTGAAGTATCACGTACTACTTTATAGGAACTTATGAAGTATATACATATTATAAAACTTAGAGAATGAATCGCAACAATAAGGGTAAATATGTAGCAGCAAACAAAAATTTTTGGAGGTGAATCCCTCATTAAAGAGGGAAGTAATTGGACATAAACACCATTGTAAACATTATTTTATTAATCATCTTTTTAGGTTTAACCGGATTTTTCGTTGCAGTAGAGTTTGCAGTCGTAAAAATTCGTAAATCACGCATTGACCACTTGATCGCAGAAGGTAATCACAAGGCGGTCATTGCAAAAAAAGTTGTGAGTGATTTAGATTATTATTTATCAGCCTGTCAGTTAGGTATCACCGTGACAGCCATTGGTTTAGGTGCATTTACAAAGCCTTATGTAAAGCAGCTATTATTACCGGTATTCGACTATTTTAACGTGACAGACGTTGTAGCATCAGCCGCTTCTTATGTGATTGCTTTAGCGATTGTCAGCTACTTGCATGTCGTCATTGGAGAAATGGCCCCGAAAACGTTAGCGATTCAGTTTTCAGAAAAAGTAACATTACTCTTAGCGCCACCACTTTACTATTTTGGTAAAGTCATGAATCCATTCATTCAAGCATTAAATGGAACATCACGCATCTTATTAAAAGCAGTTGGTGTAAAATCAGCAAATGAAGATCAAGCGTATTCAGAAGAAGAGTTAAAAATTATTATGGTGCAAAGCTTCCAAGGTGGCCAAATTGACCAGCAAGAGCTTGGCTATTTAGAAAATGTATTCGCTTTTGATGAGCGCAAGGCAAAAGACATTATGGTGCCACGTACCGATTTAGTGACACTCGATAAAAATATGAGTCCTGAGCAAATTATTGCGATTTTAGATGAATCGAATTACACGCGCTATCCAGTCATTGAAAATAATGATAAAGACCATATTATCGGCTATGTAAATGCCAACAAATTACTCAGCTATATCGTATCAAAGCGCGATTTCCAGTTAGAACAATTCGTACGCAACATTCCTTACGTTTTAGAAGCATCACCGATTCAAGATGCACTGCTAAAAATGCAGCAAGCAAAAGTGCATATGACGGTTGTATTAGATGAATTCGGTGGTACAGAGGGTATATTGACTATGGAAGATATATTAGAAGAAATTGTTGGTGAAATCCGTGACGAATTCGATGAAGATGAAGTGGACGAAATTCGAAAAACAGGAGAAAACGAATATACTATTAGTGCACGTGTACCGTTAGTAGAATTAACGGACCGTTTCGGCATTGAGTTTGAACATAGTGAAGACATCGACACAATTGGTGGTTGGATGCAGCATATGAATATCGAAGCGATGAAAAATGGTGACGATTTAAAAGTCGGCGATACAATCAAACATGAAGACCATGCTTGGGTCGTAAAAGACATAGATAATTTGCATATTAAAGAAGTCCTGCTAAAACAATATGAATTCAAACAATAATTCCGGAGGTGAATCCCTCAAGGTGGGGGAGTTAATTGGACAGTATAATCTATATTAATTTACTATTAATCGCGCTTTTCATTGCGCTTACTGCGTTCTTCGTAAGCGCAGAATTCTCGATTTTAAAGGTACGTATGTCACGTATCGATCAGCTTATTTCGGAGGGTAATAAAAAAGCCATTACCGCAAAAAAAGTAACAGAAAATCTAGATTACTATTTATCTGCTTGTCAGTTAGGGATTACGATTACCGCGTTAATTTTAGGTGCGCTTGGTGAGCCGACTGTTGAAAAAATGCTACAGCCAGTATTCGAATATTTCAGCGTACCAGCAGCGGTGGCAACCGCATTGTCGTACATCATTGCCTTATCAGTCGTGACGTTTTTGCACGTTGTACTTGGCGAATTAATGCCAAAAACGTTAGCGATTCAGTATGCTGAAAAAATGACCCTATTACTCGCACCAATACTTTATTGGTTTGGTAAAGTAACAGCACCATTTATTTCGGTATTAAACGGTTCGGCACGTTTGTTATTAAAAGGCTTTGGCGTAAAACCGGCTGGACATGATACGGTGTATTCAGAGGAAGAGTTAAAAATGATTGTTACGCAAAGCTATGAGGGCGGCGAAATTAACCAAACCGAGCTTGCTTATTTAGAAAACATTTTCGAATTTGATACGCGCGAATTACGTGAAGTGATGATTCCACGTCATGAAATGATTACGCTTGAAAAATCATTTACACTCGACCAAACGCTAGCCGTCATCGATGAGTATGAATATACACGTTACCCCGTGATGGATAGCGGTAAAAGCACGGCCGTCTTTGTTGGCTTTATTAACACAAAGGAAATGCTGACGGATATTGCATCAGGTCGTATGAGTACAATGGACACGTTTATTCGTGAAATTCCACGCTACAAAGAGTCAGCTCCCATTAAAGGTGTGTTAAAAAAAATGCAGCTAACGCGTAATCACATGGCGATCGTAACAGACGACAAAGGGAAAACCATTGGGCTTGTAACAATGGAAGATATTTTAACAGAAATCGTTGGCGAAATTGAAGATGAAGATAAAGACAGTGATTTATTTGCTACAACATAAAAGCAGTGCTCCCATAACAGGGGGCACTGCTTATTTTTATTTATTTAACTTGAAGTGTGAGATAACGACTTGTAGCTGTTCAGAAAGATCGGCTAATGATTCACTTGCCGCAGCAATCTCTTCAATTGAACCAAGCTGTGTTTCAGAAGAACGACTGCTTGATTCTGCATCTTTTAACGTTTCGTTTGCAAGTGCATTCACGTCTTGTGTGTTGTTTAAAATGCTTTGGCTAATGCTCGTAATCGAATCAATGGATACATTTAACGACTCCGCGTTTGATGTTACTGTACCAACCATGCCTTCAATTTCAGAGAAAATTTTGTTCACCTCTTGTGACTTAACTAAACCAATATTTACGCGTTCTGATTCTTCATGAATCGACTGAATGACCCCTTGAATATCATCTTGAATTTCGCGTACCATATTGAAAATTTGTTCAGCCGAGTGACGAGAGCCTTCTGCTAATTTTCGTACTTCATCGGCAACAACCGCGAAGCCTTTACCTGATTCTCCAGCACGCGCGGCTTCAATCGCAGCGTTTAATGCTAATAAATTTGTTTGATCAGCAATCTGTGTAATCATGCTAACGATATTACCAATTTCTTGTGATTTATCATTTAAGCTTTTCACGGCTTCCTCGGTGTCTTTAGACGATTCCGCAATCGATTGGATTTGGTCATTCACTGCGCTTACCGCCTGTGCACCAAATTGTGTCTTTTCAAATGTTGTACGTGATAATGAATCCATCTCCGCGCCGTTTTGTGAAATGGATTGTAATGCAGCATCCATGTTTGTGACTGAATTTGTAATTTCGCTTAAGCTCGTTAACTGTGTAGTAGCACTATCAACACTTGTTTGCGCAATCAGTGCAATCGATTCAGCTGCCGCCATATTTTGCTGCGTTGTTGCTGACAATTGTTCTGCACTTGCTGATACTTGCTGGCTTGAATCATTTGCCTCTGAAACGATGTGCGTTAACGCATCTTGCATTTGATTTAAGTTAATAGCAACGGCAGAAATTTCATCTTTACCAGAAGGCTCAATCGGTTGCATCGATAAATCGCCATCTGCAATCGCTTTAGCGCGGTTTGCCACAAGTGATAGGCGTGTTACGATTTTTCTACTAAATATAAAGGCAATCGAAATCGCAACGGTTGTGGCAAGGATCATTAGTATGATACTGACGAGTATGACGTTTGAATAGACTTCCTTGTTATGTTCAAGAATAGAATTGATTTCATTAGTATGGGCGATCTTCATTTCATCAAATGCAGCCATCGCATCATTAAATAACGGACCACCTATTTTTAAACCTTCTGCAGCACCTTCCCAATCATCTGCACGCATCATCTGCTCATTCAGACGGACACGTTCATCAAATAACAGCCATGCTTCATTAAATTGAGCTGTTGTGTCTTTTAGTTCGGGCGATAATATTGTTTTGTTGAATAACGTGACATACTGTTGAATTTCTTCTAAGTTTTTAAGTGCACTGACGGTTGCATCAATGTTGTTGAATGCTAAAGCAGATAACATATTTACACGTGTATTTTCAGATAGCCGTGCAATTTCTGCCATTTCTAAGGAAGGGGCTACCCCGTACTCCTGTAAATTATCGCCATTGCTTTTTAATACACTAGATTGCGTGAGATTGTATATGCTCAAAGCTATAAAAATAACAATAACAGCACTAAAAGAAATTAACATTTTGCCAAATATTCTCATTAAAAAACCTTCCTTCTTGAATTTTTAAACTTTGCTTTTTATACACACATATGTCATGTTCAAAAATTTAAATTTACTATATTTTAGGATATTGAACTGTGAAGAGAAAGGGTTAATTTAGTATTATTTAACTAATTAAAAATTCTGAATTAATAGTCGAATTTGTCCTTTAGTTAATTTTTGTAGGGAAAAGGTAATGGGTAACGTAAACGAGAAAGAATTGATTTCAGTAATTTTTGGGGGTTTTGTGACAAATTTGAAAACCTTTAATTTGTAAAAAAATGGTTCATTACCGTAACTTGGGGTTGCTATTTCTAATAAATTTTTACTGTATTGATTGGTGGGCTACGGCAAGACAGTGATAAAGCCACGCGATACGTGTCTTTATCACTGCCTTTATTGCCGTTTGCGAGGCCCACCAATCATAGAATCTTTCCCTCGTTATAAAGTGAAGTGCGCGAAATCAAGCCGCTTGCGCTTTCGCGAGGCGGCGGATGGTGAGAAAGTTTTTCCTTTTTAATTCAATATACCTTAAATCAATGATCTACTATCAATAAGAAAAATTTTATAAAAGGCTTCTTTTTATATTCCTTTTGATTAAAAGTAGCCTTATTTTAAAAGGAACAACTTTTCAATTTATGTACTTCATCATTTTTAAAGAAGTTCACTTATGCCAAAGTAGAGTGG
>SMEP01000193.1_pt1 | contig 13180 bp, 16 predicted proteins | sample 2456231 | NCBI WGS metagenome assembly SMEP01 (sample SAMN10132595, study PRJNA489261) | soil metagenome | isolation source: day1 control-silty clay loam soil ammended with raw manure from dairy cow... | place: USA | collected 2015-05-15
CGAGGAACGAATAATACCGGCAACGATAATTGAAATGAATGTTACCGCTAAAATAATCCAACTATAATGCCATTTTTTCAAAGCGACACCTCCACATATAGACAAAAAATGCCCCCACGTACGGGAGGCATTTTCAAGTTGTAAAATTGATTATCGATTATTGATTATCTTGTTGGAATTTCACCATGAAGTCTGCAAGTGCTTTACATGCTTCAACTGGTACTGCGTTGTATGCAGATGCGCGGCAGCCGCCAACTGAACGGTGACCGTTTAAGCCAACGAATCCAGCTTCTTTTGCTTCAGCTAAGAATTTTTTCTCTAATTCTTCGTCAGCCACACGGAATGTAATGTTCATTAATGAACGAGAATCTTCTGTTGCGTGACCGTAGTAGAAGCCGTTTGAGTTGTCGATTGTATCGTAAATGTATTTCGCTTTTTCTTCGTTACGTTTTTCGATAACTTCTAAGCCGCCTTGCTCTTCCACCCATTTCAATACTTCACCTAACATGTAAATGCCGAATGTTGGTGGTGTGTTGTAAAGTGAGTTGTTTTTCACATGTGTTGCGTATTGTAACATCGTTGGGATGTTTGTGTTTGCAGTTTCTAGTAAGTCTTTACGTGCAATCACGACTGTTACACCTGAAGGACCAAGGTTTTTCTGAGCGCCCGCATAAATCATCGCGAATTTACTTACGTCTACTTTTTTCGATAAAATATCAGAACTCATATCTGCGATTAATGGAACGCTTGTTGTCGGGAATGTTTTCCACTGTGTACCGAAAATCGTGTTGTTTGATGTTAAGTGAACATATGCTGCGTCTTCGTCAACTGTGATGTCAGAAAGGGCAGGGATGTTTTTATAGTTATTTTCTTTTGTGCTTGCTGCTTCAACTGGCGTACCAAAGAATTTTGCTTCCTTGAATGCTTTTTCAGACCAAGCGCCTGTTTGAATGTAGCTTGCTTTTTGACCTTCCGCTAAGAAGTTCATCGGAATCATTGTAAATTGTAAGCTTGCGCCGCCTTGTAAAAACAGCACTTCGTAGTTTTCAGGAATCTCGAAAAGCTTACGTAAGCGTGCAATCGCTTCGTTATGTACCGTTTCAAATGTAGCGCTACGGTGACTAAGCTCCATAACTGACATGCCTGTGCCTTTAAAATCAACTAACTCGGCTTGTGCTTTTTGTAAAACTTCAAGTGGTAATGCTGATGGACCTGCATTAAAGTTAAATGCGCGTTTTGTCGTAACTGTCAATGGAAACACTCCTTGTGTAAAGTAAAATAATCTCTAAATTGATAATATACTCTTTTTCTATAAATGTGGGAAAATTCGTGAAATTATTTTACATAAAAACAAAAAAGAGCAGAACTAACGACAAATTCACGAATTTTTGTATTGAGTGAAATCTAAATGTTCGTATTTTAAAGCTATTTTTACAAAGTATTATACGATTAACATGGGAATGTTAAGGAAAAAGCTATTTTTCAAACATTCGGTTACATAAAGTGTTCATCTTGTTATAATTTAGGAGACATCTATAAGGAATGAGGTAGTCCAATTGAATGAAACATTTCAAGCGATTGCAGCAATGGCACACAAGAAAGTAAAAGTTTTAGAACGCAGTGTATTTAGTTACATCATGCTTGCATGCCTCGGTGGGCTTTTTATTGGCTTTGGGATGCTCACCTTTATTTTAATCGGGGGTATGCTCACACCAGCAGAAGTGCCGTACATTAAAATTGTACAGGCCGCTGTCTTTGGGCTCGCACTTTGTATGGTCATGCTTGGTGGAGTCGATTTATTTACTGGTAATAACCTGGTGTTACCAATCGGGGCACTTGAAAAACGAATCTCATGGTTCAGTGTAATAAAGGTGTGGACGATTAGCTATTTTGGTAATTTTATTGGCGCTTATTTATGTGCATGGTTGCTTGTGATGACGGGCTATGTCGTAGTCGATTTAGCCGCATATGTGGAAAAGGTGACGGTGCTAAAAACATCAGCTAGCTTTAGCGAGTTATTATTCCGTGGGATTTTCTGTAATCTTCTTGTTTGTCTAGCGGTGTGGTGTACGTATCGTGTGAAAAGCGAAATAGCGAAAATCGCGCTCATTTTTTGCTGTATTTTTCCGTTTATATTAGGCGGATTTGAACATAGCATCGCCAATATGATGTTATTTTCGGTAACCGCGCTCATTCCACAAGGCGCAGCGTTTACAATGGGAGACTTTATACATAATTTGATACCCGTAACAATCGGTAATATCCTTGGTGGCGCATTGTTAGGAGTGGGGCTTTGGTTAACAGAAACAGGAAATCGCATCGATCATTCATAAGAAAAGTACGTCACTTTTGTAGAATTCGTGTAGATTACTGAGCTAAAGTTGTTTCTTAACGAGAAGTATGACAGTATGGAAAGGAATAATTACTGGAGGTATGTAAAATGGAATATCCGAAATGCCCACAATGTGGCTCTGAATATACGTACGAGGATGGTGCAAACTATGTATGCCCTGAATGTGCGCATGAGTGGCCACAAGCTACAGAAACAGTAGAAGAAGAGGGCTTAGTTGTCCGCGATGCAAACGGCAATCTATTAGCAGATGGCGATGCTGTAACAGTTATCAAAGACTTAAAAGTAAAAGGCAGCTCGTCTACATTAAAAATTGGTACGCGCGTGAAAAATATTCGTCTTGTAGAAGGCGATCACAACATTGATTGTAAAATTGATGGTTTCGGCGCAATGAAATTAAAATCAGAGTTCGTGAAAAAGAACTAAAAAAAGGCGAGTCCAGAAATTAAAATTCTGGACTCGCTTTTTAATTGTTAAGGAAATTATAGATAATAGCATTGTGGATAAATTTGTATAAAAATTTGTCCACGTCTAGGCTAAAGCGCCAGCCCCTGGGACGTTTCGAACCCTCTGCGCAAAAGTGGTAAATCGTTTACTTTTGCGTCGGGCCCTCCAACGTCTGTCGGGGCTGAACGGGCGCTTTAGCGCTTTTGGTATTATTCAGCTGATGTCATGTTTTCAAAAGCGCCTTTTAAGTCAGCGTCTTTTACGTCAACTTTTGCTTCTTTAACTAACTCAGCCATTTTTTTGTTCCAGTCGCCTTTAGTAGCTGCGATGGCTTCACGAATTTCTTCTTTTTTATCTTCTAATGAACCGTAGTCTTTCACTTCACGCTTGTCTAATACTTGGATGATGTGGTAACCGAATTCAGATTTTACTGGTTCAGAAATTTCATCGATTTTTAATGCGTAAGCAGCATCGTTAAACTCTGGTACCATTGTTCCAGTAGAGAACCAACCTAGGTCGCCACCTTTTTCACCAGAACCAGGATCTGTTGAGTTTTCTTTTGCTAGTTTAGCAAAATCTTCGCCAGCTTTTAGTTTTTTAACTAACTCTTTTGCTAAAGCTTCGTCTTCAACTAAGATATGACGAGCATTTAACTCTTGAGAAGATTGGTCGTAGTACTTTTGAATTTCTTCATCTGTAATTTTAACATCTTTTGTAGCTTTTTCTTGTAATAAGCTGAAACGGATGTTTGTTTTTAACATGTCTTCTGTTAAGTTGCTTTGTGCTAAAGCCGCTTCATAGCCTTCGCCATATTGCTCTTTAACCGCTTTCAACTCTTCTTCAATTTCTTTGTCGGTCACTTTATATTTGTCGTTTAAGATTTTTTCGACTACTACTTGCTGTAAAAGTTGATCGCCGGCAATTTCCTTAATTGAGTTATAAAAGTCTTGTTGTGTAATGTCACCAACGCTTGTTGAAACGACAACTTCATCACCAGGGTTACTACATGCCGCTAAGCCTAGAGAAGCAGCAAATGTTAATGCTAAAAGGGTTTTCTTCATTTTTAAATACGCTCCTAACTGAACTTTAAAATCTCTAGTTACTATAACATAAACGATTTAAAAACAAAATGGTTGCCGCTCGTTTTTGCCTAAGTTTTACAAAAGCATGTGCATACGATAAAAGGAGAAAGGAGGTGAGCGTATGAGTGGTGGCGGTGGCTACAATGGTGGCGGCGGCGGTTATGGTTCAGGCTTTGCGCTATTAGTCGTATTATTCATCCTATTGATTATCGTAGGGGCAGCGTTTATTTACTAGGCTATGTAGATAATACAAAAGGTGATGCACATGTGCATCACCTTTAAATGTAATAAAGTGTATTTCACGAGTTAAACAGCTAGTAAAACTTCCACGTATAAGCTAACTAATAAGATGGTAATCAGTACATTAATTGTGCGGAAAATTTTGGGTTGTTTTTCTTCTGGAATTTCACGACGAATACATAGGGCAGCCGTCATTCGATTAATTTGGAATAAGTATATTACTGAAAATAAGATGACAATAAGTAGTAACAAATTTATTCCTCCCCTCTAAACGAAAAAATTAAAAATCAAGTGGTACTAAAATTTCATAGCCTCTTGGTGTCTCCTCAATTATAGCATTGTTTGGCGCGGACTTTAAATTTTTGACATACAAAAAATCCATTAAACAAATACTACAATGATAAGCAAGCAGCGTACTAAAATAATGCGCATAACCAGGTACAAGAAAACCACCAACAATAAATATCGTGTTCAATACAAAAAAGGGTGTTACTAACGCGAACACGTAAGCCCATTTTGGAATGCCCATTTGCAGGCGCATATGAATAACCGGCACGAAATGATACTGAACTTTAAAGCGAAAAACAAGTGATCTTTTGTAGTGAAACAACGCGACATAATGTAAGTATTTATGAATAGGATAAATCAAAGGAAGTACTAAAAAGACTAGCCATAAATAACGGTCGATATGCCGTCCGGCGTAATTAAAGCTAAACGTAATGTATGAAAAACAAAATACGAGAACGAACAGAATCGTTGCAAGTAAATAAAGTCGTGTTGTTCCATATTCGCGTTCGATATTAATGGTTTTCCAACAGTGCACAAGCAACCCCCTAACTATAAGCGATGATTCACTTACTATGTTTTCCCATTAAATTGAAAGGTATAAACCTGTTATTAAAATTATACTATTTTATGCATAAAAAAAGAAATGTCATCACTCTTTAGCGAGGACATTTCTTAATGTGTTATTACAAAGTTGATTCGATAGCAGACTCAATTTTTTTGCCTGATTCATCAATTGTTTCTTTAAAATTATAGAATGAGCGCTCAAAGATTTCGATAAAATCATCGCCATAAATGTTGCGGATTACCGCCATAACATCTAAAAACTCTGGGAAACGACCATATAATTCTTTTAACGGTAGTGCACCTTGTAAAATTGTATGCTCTGTGTCGTGGTAATGAGCATACATACGTAAAATTAACTCAGAACCTGCTGGTGTTAGCTCTACATACGTATTACGTTTATCTTCATCACGTTTTGAGAAAGTGAGTAATCCACGCTCTTCTAACTTTTTAGAGAAGTTAAATGCAGTGGATACATGCATGACGCCGAATTTAGCTACATCCGAAATTGAGGCGCCCTTTAGGTGGTACGAAATCCATAAAATGTGGTGCTCGTTAATGTTTAAATCGAAAGGCTTGATCCATGTTTGCCAATCTTTTTCGATAGCTTTCCAAAGAGCTTTTGATAATTGTGCCACCCTTTGGCTAAATAGCATAGCCTCTCTTTGCGAGTATAAATCTTCTGTCAAAGCAATCACCTTCTTCTTTCATTTATCGTTTAAAAATATTATAGCAATAAAAGAAAAAAGTTTAAAGTTAGAAAAATTGAATAATTAAATCTTGGTTTAAAAATACTAAAAAATGATATATATGGAATATATTTATCGATTCCAACCCTTTTTAATAGTGCTAAAGAATCATGAGTGAATGGTTATTCATTGTCCATTGTTTTTGTTTTGAGGGATATTTTTCTCGATTTCTTTGATAGAATTCTGTAAACTTTCGATTTCTTGTTTTAATTTCTCGGTTTCTGGCTCGATTTCGGTTTTAAAAGTACTGAAGTTATCCTTCAATTCATTTATTATACTCGGCATATTATTCTGTGCTTCAGATTTTAATGTCATAATCGATTGTTTGACGTTGTTCAATTCAGTTTGTACATCTTGCATTTTTGATTTAGCTTGCGCGGTATTACCAGCGATATTTTGACGTAACTGCGCACCAGATTGCGGAGCAGAAAATAAAACAGCAACAGCCCCGCCGACAATGCCTGTTGTTAAACCTAAAAGAAATGATTTTGCTTTCATAAGTAAACGTCCTTTCTAAGTCACTTTATTGAATATACTGTTTTCCAACTTCTACATTTATTAAACCATGATGTTAGGCAATCGCCAAAAAGGGCGGTACGAAAAGTGTTTGCTTTTAGCACCGCCTGATTCTTATAAATTTGCTTTAATTTGTGCTGAAATATCTGTTAGGACATCTGTCGGGAATTCGGCTTGGCGACTGTTCCATTCTACCTTTAGACCATCTGTTTCATCATAGCGCGGCACTAAATGTAGGTGATAGTGGAATACTGTTTGACCAGCTGCGGCTCCGTTGTTGTTAATTGTGTTCATGCCAACTGGATTGAACGCTGCTTTGATCGCATTGGCTACTTTCGGCGCTGCTGCATATAAGTTGCGTGCAACCTCCTCTGGCATTTCAAAAAGGTCTTTGCAATGTGTTTTAGGAATTAATAACGTATGACCTTTTGTTAAAGGCATAATGTCCATAAACGCATACACATGCTCGTCCTCATATACTTTTAAGCTTGGAATGTCTCCAGCGATAATTTTACAAAATAAGCAATCACTCATCATCAAGCGCTCCTTTTATGTGATATTTTTCTTCATTTTATCATAGAAAATACTGTTCATCACCATAAGTTGGGAATGAAGAAGTTTCAACAAATAAATGGGGCAATTCTCATCGCCTCCGTTCTGCTGCGCTACGGGAGGGAATACATTTTTGAACCGAATTATTTTTTACAGAAAGCTTTGACATATAATTGTATTTCAATCGTAAAATATTTTTCTAATTAATACTTTGTGAAAAACTTAATATTTTGTTCACATTCACCGCCTCGCGAAAGCGGCTTGATTACACGCTCTTAATTTTATAATGAGAGCAAAATCTGTGGATTGGCGGGCCTCGCATGCGGCATTAGAGAAAGTGGTAGAGACACGTACGACGTGGCTCTAACGCTTTCATGCCATAGCCCGCCAATGAAAATATAAAATAATATTCGAAGGAAATCTCTTTTATTTAAGACGCATTCAGTGTTCAACTGCAATTGCTTTTGATAAACTAAAATTTAGAAAAAAGGAGTGACCACTGTGACGATTTTACAATTACAACATGTAACAGGTGGCTATACGAAAAAACCTGTTATTCAAGATTTATCATTTGAAATTAACAAAGGCGAGCTTGTCGGCCTCATTGGCTTAAACGGAGCAGGGAAAAGTACAACGATTAAGCATATTATCGGAACACTACTGCCACGTGCAGGGGAAATTCATTTAAACGGTGTCACGTTAAAAGAAAATATGGACAAGTATCGTTCAAGCTTTTCTTATATTCCAGAAACACCTGTATTATACGAAGAACTAACATTAAAAGAGCATTTAGAGTTGACTGCAATGGCGTATGGGTTGGATGAAAAAACATTGCAAGAACGTTCGCAAAGTTTATTAAAAGAATTCCGCATGGAAAAACGCTTAAATTGGTTCCCTTCGCATTTCTCAAAAGGGATGCGTCAAAAGGTCATGATTATGTGTGCGTTTTTAGTGAATCCAAGTCTTTATATTATTGACGAGCCGTTTGTTGGGCTTGATCCACTTGGTATTCAGTCACTACTTGACCAAATGGATGCAAAAAAACGTGACGGGGCATCGATTTTAATGTCGACGCATATTTTGTCGACTGCAGAAAAGCACTGTGACCGCATTATTTTATTACATGAAGGTCGCGTGCGCGCACAAGGAACGATGGACGATTTACGAAAGGCATTTAATATGCCAACTGCCACACTCGATGATTTGTATATCGCCATGACAAAGGAGCAAGACAATGAACAACATGCATAGTGTTTGGGCGAAGCGCTTCACGCACTATATCGGCGAAGTGATGAAATACATGCGCTTCATTTTTACAGGTCATATTGCCATTGTACTTGTATTCATTATTGGGGCGGGAGGCTATCAATATAGTGAATGGTTAAAAGTTGTTGAACTTGATTTTCCAGCAGAGTGGCTTATTGCGATCATTGTTGGAGTCGTTGTCGCATTCAGTCGCCCAGTAACGTTATTACGCGAGCCAGACCAAGTGTATTTATTGCCACTTGAAAGTCAAATGATGGGCTACTTTAAAAAGGCGATGAACTGGACATTTTGGTCACAAGTACTTGTACCAGTTGTACTTATAATTGTCGCGATTCCACTGTTAAAAACGGTGACGGATTTATCTGCTTTTTCAATTTGGGTAACTGTATTATTTGTTGTGATTTTAAAGTGGCTAAATGTACAAGCAGAATTTTATTATCGTTATGCAAATCGTGGACATGCAGTGTTATTTGATCGTTTAGTACGTGCGGTTATTTCGATACTAGCGATTCAACTGTCACTAGCATCGGGCTTTATGGCGGCAGGATTTTTAGTCATCCTTGCGTTTTATATTTTTTCGCTCGTGAAAAAAGTGGCGAATAACCCCGTCCCGTATGAGCATTTTATTAAATTAGAGCAAAATCGCATGATGGGCTTTTACCGCTTTGCCAATTACTTTACCGATGTACCACATTTAAAAGGCTCGGTGAAGCGTCGTGCGTGGTTAGATATCGCCTATAAATCGATTGCTTTTAAAAAGGAAAATACCCAGAGCTTTTTAATTTATCGTACGTTTATTCGTACCGATGATCACTTTTATTTATGGGTGCGTTTAACAGCGATTGCTGCTGTGGTTGCCGCGTTCATCACGATTCCTTTTGTCACGTGGATTGTTGTAGCTGCGCTTAGCTTTGCGACGACATTACAATTAAAATATGCACTGATGCATGCAGGAGATTTCCGTATGGATATGCTGTATCCCGTTCCGCGTGATACGAGAAAGCAAGCAGTTGCGAAATTACTACGTCAATTAAGTGTTGTACAAGCAGTTATTGTGACGCTATGTGCGGTGATGCAGCCACAATTTTATATCATTCCAGTTGTGATGATTGTTGTGAGTGAAATTACATTACGTATGTCTAAATAAAAAGATGGGGCTTAGCGATTGCGCTAGCCCCATCTTTTTTGGTGTTAGATTGGTAAACTGCCGTAATGACCCATTATAAAAATAGACCACCGATTATTAATCCTGCTAAAATGACGAACGCCGGATGGATTTTGAACTTTTCTAACGCCAAATAGCCCGCAATGACTAACGCAATCGTTGGTAGAAGATTGATTAATTCATAAGATGTTTGCAAAAAATCAAACGTTAACGATAATAATAAGACCGCAATTGCAGGTAGCACGAAGCTTGAAAGTCGCTTCACGCGTGGAGAGTTGCGGTGTTTATATAGTAAATTTAATAATAGTAGCATTAACACTAATGATGGCACAATGGTCGCCGATAATGCGACAACACTCCCTAAAACACCCGCCACCTCAAAGCCAATGTAGCCGGCCATTTTCGTGGCGATTGGTCCAGGTAATGAGTTTGCAAGGGCAAGTAATTCACTAAACTCTGTTTTGGTCATCCACTCGTATTTATCGACAACTTCATGTTCGATTAACGGAATCGCAGAAGGGCCACCGCCGTAAGCTAAAATATTCGGTAAGAAAAACGCAATGAATATATGCACATAAATCATGACGCTTTGCCTCCTTTAACAGGAAGTGCAAACGCTAAGATTAATAATATGAAAATGATAATACCGGGATGAATATTTAATAGGATGATGCCAAGGAAGCTTACGCTAAAAATTAGCGCGGCGATTTTAATGCCAAGTGAAGCTTTGGATTTTTTTAGAAAATCAAATGTTAATACACCCATCATTACGGCCACAATCGGAATAACCCCGTTCGTCATACCACTTACAAATTTCGAATCGCTAAATTGTTTTAATGAGCCGAGTAATAAAATTAATAACAAGACGGTTGGTAGCACGGTTGCGATTAAGGCAGTGATGAGACCAAGCCAGCCACCAACGCGATAACCAATATAGCCGGCCATTTTTGTCGCGATTGGACCAGGTAATGTATTGCCGATGGAAATGACATCGGAAAATTCCTCATCGGTCATCCAAGCATACGTTTTTACAACTTCTTTATGAACGAGTGGAATTGTCGTCGGTCCACCGCCAAAGCCTAAAATACCTGAACGAAAAAAGGCGATAAAGATATGTAGTTGTTTATTCAAGTAAATCCCCTCCATTTTAAATAGGTAATTACAAAAAGCTGTAGGCAAAAGAAAGCGCCCACAGCTTTGTTGAACATCCTATATGAACTGTCTAAATTTCCCGACAACCCAACCCGAGCATTATTCTTTTGGTGGCGCGCTATATGTCGTAATATAAGAAGACGAATTAAACATTGTTTGCAGTGCTGCTGTTTTACCTTCGAATATTGTGGCAAAGCTTTCTTCATAAGGTGCGCTATTTTTAAACACTTCATAAGAAACAGGGCCACCCCACTGAATAATGAGTAGATACGTTTCCGCTTTTACAGGACGTAGCACGCGATAAGCGATGACGGCGTCGTTTGAATCGAGTATCGAAACGGCATCTAATGCTTTTTTCTCGAAAACGGGGCGCTCGTCTGACATAATAGGCATATTGTAAACTGTGAAATAGCCTTTTTGCTCAAACTGTCCCTTTTGACCGATCACTTCAAATTTTCTTGGAACAGCGAAAATGGATTTTTTATCGCTCTCGTGTAAAACGACAGAGTTGCCGTTACCGTGCAGTAAGATTAAAGGGTGCTGCGCATTTTTTTCAATTAACTTCTCCATATAATCTGGTGTACCAGATGTTACATAAAAATTCATAGGCGGTAACCTCCTTTATTCTATTATTTCCATTTATAAAGCTGTTCAAGCCATTTGTCAAAAAGTTCCGCAGCGTAAAGGGCAATTTTATGACATTTAACTAAGAAATCTATACATTTTTCACATAAAAGTTTATAGTCGATAATGGATATCAATGACGTTTTTACGAACTAAACTAGTAAGAAATTAAAAATGTTAAGGGGTAGAAATCAAACATGACGAATTTTAACGATACATTATTACGTGCAGCTCGCGGTGAACAAGTAGACCATACGCCAGTTTGGTTTATGCGCCAAGCAGGTCGTTCACAGCCCGAATACCGTGAAATTAAAGCAAAGCATTCATTAGAAGAAATTACAATGCAACCGGAATTATGTGCGTATGTAACACGTTTACCGGTTGAACAATATAACGTAGATGCAGCGATTCTTTATAAAGATATCGTAACACCACTACCAGGCCTCGGTGTCGATGTAAAAATTAAAGCAGGCGTAGGTCCGGTCATTTCAAACCCAATTCGCTCAGCAGCGGATGTTGACAAGCTAGGCGAATTCAATGCCAAAGAGCATACACCATTTGTCCTTGAAACAATCAAAATGTTAACACAAGAGCAGCTAAATGTGCCGTTAATCGGCTTCGGTGGTGCACCATTCACATTAGCAAGCTACATGATTGAAGGCGGTCCAAGCAAAAATTATGCAAAAACAAAATCATTTATGGTGAGTCAGCCACAAGCTTGGTTTAAGCTAATGGACAAACTTGCAGACATGATTATTGCCGATATTACTGCACAAGTAGAAGCAGGTGCAAAAGCAATCCAAATTTTCGACTCTTGGGTTGGCGCATTAAATGTAGAAGATTACCGTATTTTCATTAAACCAGTAATGACACGCATTTTCGGTGAATTACGTGCATTAAATGTACCATTAATTCAATTTGGGGTAGGTGCAACTCACTTAGTAAATGAGTGGCATGACCTACCAATCGATGTTGTCGGTTTAGACTGGCGTTTACCGATCCGTGAAGCAGAAGCGCGCGGTGTGACAAAAGCGGTTCAAGGTAACTTAGACCCGACATTACTATTAGCAGACTGGAACGTAATCGAAGCGCGTGCAAAGGATATTGTTGACCAAGGCTTAGCACACAAAGGCGGTCACATCTTTAACTTAGGTCACGGCGTTTTCCCAGAGGTAGATCCTGCTGTGTTAAAACGTTTAACAACATTTGTGCATGATTATAGCCGTGAGCAAATCGCAAAGCGCTAAGTCGTCATAAATTAGTCGAAATAATCGTGAAAACATGCGTTTAAAACTACTTTGAGGTGAGAAAACATGAAACAAGTACGTGGTTTATTAGTAATGGCATACGGGACGCCGTATAAAGAGGAAGATATCGAACGTTATTACACGCATATTCGTCACGGTCGTAAACCATCTCAGGAGCATATCGATGACTTAACAGCGCGTTACCGTGCAATCGGTGGGATTTCGCCACTTGCAAAAATGACTCAAGCACAAGCAGAGGCTCTTTGCGCACGTTTAAATGAAGTACAAGACGAAGTAGAATACAAATTATTCATCGGCTTAAAACATATCGAACCATTCGTAGAAGATGCAGTAGAAGCAATGGTTGCTGAAGGTATTACAGAGGCCGTATCAATCGTACTTGCGCCGCACTTCTCAACATTCTCGATTAAATCTTACAACGGTCGTGCAAAAGAAGCGGCTGAAAAACTAGGTGGCACATTAAACATTACATCGGTTGAAGCTTGGTACGATGAGCCAAAATTCATCGAGTTCTGGAAACAAGCAGTAAACGGTGAATTAGCAAAAATGACAGAACAAGAGCGTAAAAATGCATGCTTAATCGTGTCAAACCACTCATTACCAGAAAAAATTAAATTAGCTGGCGATCCTTACGAAGCGCAGTTAATCGAAACGGCTCGTTTAATCGAAGAAGCTTCGGATATTGAAAACGTAGAAGTCGGTTGGCAATCAGCTGGTCAAACACCAGAACCATGGTTAGGACCCGATGTACAAGATTTAACAAGAGAGTTATTCGAGCAAAAAGGCTACAAGGCGTTCATTTACACACCAGTTGGTTTCGTAACAGAGCACTTAGAAGTTCTTTATGATAATGATTATGAATGTAAAGTGGTTACCGACCAAATAGGAGCCAGCTACTACCGTCCAGAAATGCCGGATGT
>SMEP01000194.1_pt1 | contig 13144 bp, 15 predicted proteins | sample 2456231 | NCBI WGS metagenome assembly SMEP01 (sample SAMN10132595, study PRJNA489261) | soil metagenome | isolation source: day1 control-silty clay loam soil ammended with raw manure from dairy cow... | place: USA | collected 2015-05-15
CGGACCTATGTAACGCTTGATGGAAAGCCGGGCGTGTACTTTTTTAGCCTAGAAGCGGCGAATTGGCTTGCTGTAACAGGGGCAAAAACCGGCTATTACTTACCATATTGGTATGCGGATATGGAAATTCAACGTAACGGAGAAACGATTGCATTTACAAGCAAGCGAAAACACGATCAAACCATCGAATTAGCCTGTAGCTACAGACCCACTTCACAACCATTTCAAGCAACGAAGGGCTCTTTTGAGGAATGGTTAGTCGAGCGTTACTGCTTCTATACGTTAAATTCGTCCGGCGTCCCACTTCGCTGTGATATTTTGCATGAGCCATGGATATTGCAGGAGGCAGAAGCGGAATTTACGACGAATTCAATCTTGTCCAAACAAGGGATTACGGTTGAAAGTAATGTACCGGTCTTACATTTTGCCAAAAAGATTGACGTACGCGCCTGGCCTTTAGTGCATCATGCCACGAACCGTTTTCATCTATAAATATAAACGACAAAAAACCGGAATTTCCTTCTTTAAAAAAGATAGGAAATTCCGGTTGTTTTATTTTATAAACAATAATTCGCTAGCTTACAGGCCACATTTTAGCTGTGCGCCACAGTTCGTACATGTGTTACAGCCACCCATTTCTTCTACTGTCCCTTGACGACAGACTGGGCATGTATCGCCGACCTCTGAACCGATTGTTACGTCTGTGTCTGTTAATGGCTTAATTGTATCCACTAAAACGACTTGACGCTTTGTTTTTAATTCTTCAAATTCCATTTGCTCATCCGAATTTGATTCTTCTGCTTTAAGCGTTAATACTTGTGTATCACGAGAGCCGTCTACGTAAACCGTACCGCCTTTCGCACCACCGTGGTATAGACGCTCGTACACTTGTTGCACTTGCTCCACACCGTAACCTTTTGGTGCGTTTACTGTTTTTGAAATCGATGAATCAATCCAGTTTTGGATGATGCATTGTACATCGGCATGCGCTTCTGCTGAAAGCTCCATTGATGATTTGAACCAGCTTGGTAAGTTTTGCTCATCCACGCCTGGGTTCGCCTCTAAATATTCTTTCACAATCTCTGCCTTTACTTCGATAAACTTCCCTAAACGACCTGAACGGTAGTAGGTAAAGCTGAAGTATGGCTCAAGTCCTGTTGCAACTCCGACCATCGTACCTGTAGATCCCGTGGGAGCAACGGTTAATAAGTGTGAGTTGCGAATACCATTAGCAACAACGCCTTCGCGAATGTGCTGTGGCATTTTTTTCATAAAGCCTGTATTAATAAACGCTTGTCGTAAGCGTGCTGTTTCTGCTTCTGTTTCGCCTTCAATGAATGGGAAGCTTCCGCGCTCTGCTGCAAGCTCGATCGATTGTTCATACGCTGCTGTTGCAATCGTTTTGAAAATCTCATCAACTAGCTCGTTACCTTCATCAGAACCGTATTCTTTTTCACAATAGATTAAAAGATCGGCTAAGCCCATAACACCTAGACCAACACGACGCTCGCCAAGTGCTTGCTTTTTGTTATCTTCTAGGAAGTAAGGTGTCGCATCGATTACGTTATCTTGCATACGTACACCGACTTTCACCGTCTCACGTAATGCATCGTAATCCACTGTTTTTGTTTCTTTGTTCGCAAACTTCGCTAAGTTTACCGCAGCTAAGTTACAAACTGAATATGGTGCAAGGGGTTGTTCCATTTTTTGTTATCCTAAGGGCTTTTTATCCTCTTAGTTCTTACACTTCTTATTTGTGCAAGTTCAGCATACATTTTCACTAATTCTACTAGTGTCGCGGTCTCGTGGATCGATTATATTCTCAAATGATGAGGTTCACGATCTATGCGTTGCCCCTGTCAGCCCTTTTACAAACTGACTTCGGTTCGGATTGGCGTCTCAGCTTTCCCGCTTCATCCCGCGATGTTTAACGTGAGGCGAACTCCACCACACGGATTCGTCGCAACAACTTGTTGACCATACGCTTTGGCGTTTGTCATGTCGTTGGCGTTATCAATAAAGAAAATCCCTGGTTCTGCTGCATACGTTGCGCAGACATTTATTAAATTCCACAGCTCTTTAGCCTTGATTGTACGGTATGTACGGACTGGGTAGCCAAGCTTTTCCCATTCACGAACATCGCCTACTTCATGCCATTTTTCGTTGTAGTCAAGCATTTGTGCTGGTGTGTAATTCGCTACGTCTGGGAAGCGTAATGGGAAGTCCCCATCGTTTTCTACCGCATCCATAAACTCTTTTGTTAACGTAACTGAAATATTCGCACCCGTTAAGAAATCTGGGTTGTGTACCGAATACGTACCACCATCACGCAGCTTCGTTTCCGCGTCACGAATAATCGCTTCGCTAAAGCCACCAAAGCCTTCAATATTTTTAAAGTTGACAATGCCTTGATACATCGCATCTTCTTGTTGTGTTAATGCTTTAAATTTTAATTTTTCTTTTGCAAGACGAATAATCGATTCATCATTTGTGTTTTCGATTAAATAACGTAGAATACGTGGGTTTTGCATTTTTGAAATAATGAATTCCACGATATCTGGGTGCCAGTCGGCTAGCATGATCATTTGTGCCAATTTTCTTGGACAGAGTCGTTACTTCTGCGCTCTTTATGTCGCCATAAAGTTGAGACCATATCTTACGCACATTTTGCGTCCTCGCACTTCGGAATGACTTCATTCCTACTCTACTCACTTCCGTTTTCACGTGTTTTCGATGGTCGTTGAACCTTCTCCTTTTGCGGAGCTTGGCTGCTGATTGTCTTTGTCCCACAGTCATTTTCAAGCATTCACGCTGACCATTTCTAGTTACGTTGTAGCTGACTGCGCATTTAAAGAGTTTCCAGCAATTCACGAGGTTTATTTAAAGACGAGGCACTAACAAATTTTACCACGTCTTGACCCACCCTGTTCCACAAGATGTGTCAGCTTAGCAATATCATCAAGCCAGCTCACAGAACCACTTGATTTACCGTTTACCCCGCGCGCTAATGTGTTGCGTGGGCGAAGCGTTGAACCGTTCGTACCAACACCACCACCGCGGCTCATAATTTCCATCACTTGCTTACGGTGATCACTAATGCCTTCGCGTGAATCGGCTACAAATGGCATTACGTAACAGTTAAAGAACGTTACTTCCGTTTCTGAACCCGCGCCGTAAATCACGCGGCCCGCTGGAATGAAGTTTAACGCTACTAACTGCTCGTAAAACTTCTCAAACCATTCCTGGCGTTTTTCTTCTGTTTTTTCAACAGCCGCTAAGCCTGTTGCGTTACGCTTAGCAATTTGCTCATAGTAAATTTCAAGCGGCTTTTCGATAATATCTAATGAACGTTCAATAATCCCTGTCGTTTGCTCATCACCGTCTAACACCTGGCGATAATCTTCTTCTATTAAAATCTTCGCTGATTTTTTTTCGTGATTAATCGATTGAATAATTCCAAGTCCACGTGCCGGGAATTTCGGATCTTGTTTTACCGTTAAGACAACAAAATCTCCTGCTTTTAATGTTTTCTTTTCCGTATCTTTAAAAGAATAACGGTCAATCATTACGAGACGTGAAACACCTTTATGCGTAATATGCATGTCCTTTGTTATCGGATGCACTTGCGGAAATTGCTCAATATCTTGATTTAATTGATTGACTGGGATGGTTTGTTCTACAACACTTGCCACCACGTAGCCCCCTTCTCACACAATGTTTAGTAGTAGACTTCCCAATAAAAAGGAGAATCAAACACAATACCTTGTGTTTGATTCTTTGTAACTACTCTATATATTGCGTTTTATATTAAATATCCTTTAAAAGAGTACACCAGATTTTTTTTTCATACAAGGGGTTGATTTTTTTTTATTCCTATCAATCGCGATGATATCAACGTTTCAAGACACAAAAATTTTTTTACAAAAAATAAAACACACGTTCGTTCTACTTTTTAAAATTCCATTCGTCCGTCGCATATTTGTTTTTCATTAATTGTTCCACATCTTGTTGTTGCTTTTCAGTTAATTCATATGGCACGAGTTCAATATCAAGCGCCTCTTGAAAGCCATTTGAAAAGGCATCGACACATTGCGCTATTGTAAATGGCGTTTCTACAAATTGATTCATCGCTACTGCTTTTTCCGGTAATTTCTTACGCATCCGCTCTTTTGCCTCATCCGACTCAAAGTTAAACACCGAAAGTAATAGCTCTTCATCTAAATCAAGTAAAATCGCACCGTGCTGTAAAATAACACCCTTTTGACGCGTTTGTGCACTTCCTGCCACCTTCTTCCCTTCGACAACAAGCTCGTACCAGCTTGGTGCATCAAAGCAAACTGCGCTTTTGGGTTTTTTCAAATCATCTAATTGCTGCTTTGTCTCAGGCACGCTAAAATACGCCTGTAAGCCAAGTTTCTGGAATCCTAGTAAAATCCCCTCACTAATGACGCGGTACGCCTCCGTCACCGTTTGAGGCATATTAGGATAGCTTTCCGATACGATAACCGAGTACGTTAATTCTTGATCGTGTAGCACCGCGCGTCCACCTGTAGGACGACGCACAAAGCCTAGATTATTTTTTTCTACATTTTTCAAATTAATATCCTTATGTACTTGCTGGAAATAACCAATCGACAGCGTAGCAGGATTCCATTCATAAAAACGAATAACTGGTGGAATCTCCCCTGCACTGTGCCAATCTAACAACGCTTCATCGAGAGCCATATTATAAGCTCCGGTTTGTGGACCTGAATTGATAAAATACCATTGTTTTTTCAAAATTTCCTCGCCTCCAATTACTCATTTTAACAAACTGACTCGACTAACTCTAGTTCTTCTCTTATAATAGAAAGTACAGAAAGAAAGGGGCAATAACGCTGTGACAATTTTATACACAATTCTCGTTATCCTAGTAGTAATCGTCGCGTATATCGTGATCAACTCTATGCGCTTAAAAAAAGCGGTAACCAATTTAACACAAGAGCAATTCATCGAGGGCTATCGTAAAGCGCAATTAATCGACTTACGTGAGCCAAAAGAATTTGAAGCAGGTCACATTTTAGGCGCGCGTAACATTCCAATGACGCAGTTCAACGCACGTCATAAAGAAATCCGTCCAGACCTACCAGTATACCTATACTGCCAAAACTCTGGTCGTAGCGCACGAGCAGCACTAACATTAAAGAAAAAAGGTTATACACAAATTTTCCAATTACAAGGCGGCTTTAAAACTTGGACTGGTAAAGTAAAATCTAAAAACTAATTTATAAAAGCTCTCTAGCATTTAGAGAGCTTTTTTCATGCCTTATTATGAGTTTCTACCATTATATAGTCAAATTGTAAGAAGTCTAACCTCCTCAAAGAAAAAAGAGTCAGAAGATACCTCCTAACTCTTTAATTTCCAATTAAACTTCTACGGTTTCAGCTTTCGTATAACGTAAAATTGGTGTACGCGCCGCACGTGTCTCATCTAAACGGTTTACAACAGTTGTATGAGGTGCTTCTTGTACTAATGCTGGGTTATCGATTGTTTCTTGCGCAATTTGAATCATTGCATCACAGAATGCATCTAATGTTTCTTTTGATTCTGTTTCTGTTGGCTCAATCATGATGCCCTCTTCCACGTTTAGTGGGAAGTAAACTGTTGGTGGGTGATAGCCAAAGTCTAACAGGCGTTTTGCGATATCAAGTGTACGTACGCCAAGTTTTTTCTGACGACGACCTGATAATACGAATTCGTGCTTACAGTGACGGTTATATGGTAAGTCAAAGTGCTCTTCTAAACGACGCATCATGTAGTTGGCGTTTAATACCGCATATTCTGTTACCGCTTTTAAGCCGTCTGGACCCATTGAACGGATGTATGTGTAGGCACGCACGTTGATTCCGAAGTTGCCGTAGTAAGGCTTCACACGACCAATTGTTTGTGGACGGTTGTAATCGAAGTGGAATGACCCATCTTCTAATTTCACTAGTACTGGCTTTGGTAAGAATGGAATTAAATCTGCTTTCACCCCTACTGGACCTGAACCTGGGCCACCGCCACCGTGTGGACCTGTGAATGTTTTGTGTAAGTTTAAGTGTACGCAGTCAAAGCCCATGTCGCCAGGGCGTGCTTTAGACATTACGGCATTTAAGTTGGCGCCATCATAGTAAACTTTACCGCCAACACCGTGAACGATCTCTGCCATTTCTAAAATGTTTTCTTCAAATAAACCAAGTGTGTTCGGGTTTGTTAACATTAATGCTGCTGTATCTTCCCCAACAACACGACGTAAATCGTCTAAATCTACTAAGCCATCTTCGTTTGATTTAATTGTAATCGTTTCAAAGCCTGCAACCGTTGCAGAAGCTGGGTTTGTACCGTGCGCTGAGTCCGGAACGATGACCTTGTTACGGTGACCGTCGCCATTTGCTTCGTGGAATGCACGAATCATCATTAGTGCTGTCCACTCACCGTGTGCACCTGCTGCTGGTTGTAGTGTTACTTCATCCATCCCTGTAATTTCTTGTAGAGATGTTTGTAGGTCATATAATAATTCCATTGCACCTTGAGCTGTAGACTCGTCTTGTAATGGATGGATATTGGCAAAGCCAGAGAAACGTGCAACCGCTTCGTTAATTTTTGGATTGTACTTCATCGTACAAGAACCAAGTGGGTAGAAGCCTGAATCTACACCGTGGTTACGGCGAGAAAGGGCTGTATAGTGACGCATAATATCTAGTTCAGATACTTCTGGTAGTTCAGCTGCTTCTGCACGTACTAATTCAGCCGGTAAAAGCTCTGCAAGATCGAAATCAGGTACGTCTAACGCTTCTAAATTATAGCCAACGCGACCTGGTTTTGTAATTTCAAAAATAAGTGTTTGGTTTTCGTTAAGCATTGTAAGCCCCCATCTCTGCAACTAGTGCATCAATTTCTTCTTTTGTACGAATTTCAGTAACAGCGATTAACGCATGGTTTGCTAATTCTGGGTACACACGACCTAAATCAAAACCACCGATGATGTCTTTTTCGATTAACGCTTTGTTGATTTCAGTAACGTTTGCAGTTGTTTTCACAACGATTTCGTTAAAGTGAGCACCTTGGTACACGACTTCAAAACCGGCTGCCTCAAATGCATTTTTCGCATAACGTGTTTTTACGATGTTTTGTTTCGCCATTTCTTGCATGCCTTGTTTGCCAAGAGCTGTCATGGCAACAGATGCTGCTAATGCAAGTAGTGCTTGGTTTGAACAGATATTTGAAGTCGCTTTGTCACGACGGATGTGCTGCTCACGTGCTTGTAGCGTTAATACGTAACCACGACGGCCATCTTGGTCTACCGTTTCACCAACTAAACGACCTGGTACTTTACGCATTAATTTTTTTGTTACCGCGAAGAAACCACAGTGAGGACCACCGAATGCTTCTGAAATACCGAAGACCTGTGCATCACCAACTGTAATGTCGGCACCTAATTTACCTGGAGGTGTTAAGACACCAAGTGCTAATGGGTTAGCCGATACGATGAATAACCCTTTTGCATCATGTGTAATATCAGCAAGTGGCTGTAAGTTTTCAACTTGACCAAAGAAGTTCGGATATTGCACGATGACACCGGCAGTTTGATCATCAACTAAGCCTTTTAATGCTTCGATGTCTGTTACACCGTCTTTTGTTGGGATTGTAATGACTTCGATTGATTGACCATATGCATAAGTTGCCACAACGTCTTTATATTCCGGGTGTACGGCACCTGAAACAAGTAGCTTTTTACGACGTGTATGACCTGCTGCTAACATCCCCGCTTCTGCAAGTGATGTACCGCCATCATACATAGAAGAGTTCGCTAAATCCATGCCTGTTAGTTCTGCAATCATTGTTTGGAATTCGAAAATTGCTTGTAATTCCCCTTGAGAAATTTCAGGTTGGTATGGTGTATACGCTGTGTAGAATTCTGAACGAGAAATAACATGGTCTACGATAACTGGCTTATAGTGGTTGTAAACCCCTGCACCAAGGAAAGATACATTTGTTGCTGTATCTTTGTTTTTTGCTGCTAATTGTGCTAACTCTTTCATTAAAGCTGCTTCTGATTTTGCTGGTTTAATATTATACTCGCCTTTAAAGCGCACTTTTTCTGGAATGTCTGCGAAAAGCTCATCAATTGTAGCAACACCAATCGTTGCTAACATTTCTTGTTGATCAAGTTCTGTCATTGGTAAATAACGATGTTTCATTACATAACCCTCTTTTCAAAAGTTTATTTAGTTCGTTTATAAAATGGTGTTTCGACAATTACTGCTTTTACGAACTTTCCGCGAATTTCGATTTCAACTTCAATTCCAACTTCCGCGAATGTTGCGTCAATTAAAGCTAAACCGATGTTACGCTTCGTCATTGGTGATTGTGTACCTGTTGTAACAACACCAATTTCTACGCCGTCTTTAAACACTTTATAGTCATGACGAGGAATCCCTTTGTCAATCATTTCAATGCCAACTGATTTACGTGGTAAGCCCTTTTCTTTTAAATCGATTAAGGCTTGTTGCCCGATAAATTGTGGGTCTTTTGCTAATTTCACCGCAAAGCCAATCCCCGCTTCAAGAGGTGTAATGTCTTTTGATAACTCTTGACCATATAGAGGCAAGCATGCTTCAAAACGAAGTGTATCACGTGCACCAAGACCTGCTGCGACAACACCTTTATCTTTGCCTGCTTCTAAAATTTTGTTCCAAAGATCTGCGATTGCTGCTGGTGTACCGTAAAGCTCAAAGCCGTCTTCGCCTGTATAACCAGAGCGAGATACAAGTACAGAATGGCCACCAACGATTACGTTATCTTGGAATTTGAAATATTTAATTGTTGTTAAATCTGTGTCTGTTAACGTTTGTAATACTTCTTCAGATAAAGGACCTTGCAAGGCAATTTGAGCATAGTCAGCTGATGCATTTGTTAATGTCACATCGCCTTCCACATGCTGTTGTAACCATTCGAAATCTTTTTCGATATTCGCTGCATTGACACATAGTAAATAGCGGTTGTCTTCTAAGCGATATGTTAATAAATCGTCTACAACACCGCCAGTTTCATAGCATAGGGCACTGTATTGTGCACCGCCAATAGCGATTTTTGAAATATCATTTGATAGCATTTTTTGTAAGTAGTTCAGTGCATCTGCACCTTCTACAAAAATTTCGCCCATGTGCGAGACATCAAAAAGACCTGCGCGATTACGAACAGCATCATGCTCATCTTTAATCGATGAGAATTGAACGGGTAACTCCCAGCCACCAAAATCAATTGTTTTACCACCGTATTTTGCGTATTCATCAAAAAGTGGTGTTCGTTTTAACTCATTTGTCATGTTCAAGTCCTCCCTATTCTTATGTAAGTTTTGTAACAATTCAGATTTTTTGATATAAAAAAGGACAGACGAATCCCGTTACCGAGATTCTCTGTCCTTGCACCTGAAAGTTACACCTATTATTGATATTCAATCACACAATAGGCTTTCCCCGTGGGTGGCTGTATTGTACTAATACAGCGCTCTCCAGAGTTGCGTCCAATACGAGTCTTTTTGCCTGAGAGATTCATAGCCCTTGCTATTTGCTCCTTCGGCGACGTGACATCACGTTCTCTCCCCGTATCATCATCCGCGTTAGCTTCAATTAGTTAAAATCAATAAGATTGCTCTTAGCAATATCCTAACATTGAACGCCATAAAAACGCAATCTTTTTTTAATTTAAGATTAAACACGAATTATAAAACTTATTCACCAGAAATCATTCGCCTTTTAATCGATTTACCTGAAATGCAATGTATTCGACAATTTGACGTAACGTACGACCTGCTGTTAACACTTGTATATGTCCCGCTTGACGATAAAATTTCCTTCTGTTGTTGTACAGTTGCTCTAATTCATGTTCGGTTGAATTTTGAACAATTGGACGATTTTTATCGTGGCGGATGCGCATATAAATATCGTCAAACTTTGCATCCAGGAAAAATACAAGTCCTGAGCGGCGCATGATTTTCCGATTTTTCTCGCTGATCGCTACACCACCACCTGTGGCAATAATGCATGCTTCATCTCGAAAGTTTTGTAAAAATTCTGTTTCGATTTCGCGGAAACGTACCTCTCCATACTTTTCAAAGATTTCTGGAATCGACATTCCCTGTTGTCGTACAATCTCATGATCCATATCATAGTACGGCATTTTTAAGAAATAACTTAAACGTCTACCGATTGCACTTTTTCCGCATCCCATAAATCCAACTAAATATATTTTTCGCATGCCAATCACCTTCTTCTAATTACGAACTGCTCGATCCGTTTCTTACTCACTACTTAGTATGTTTATCGTAGCACGAACGTAAATAGATTCCAATCCATTATAGATTTTTAATTGGCTTAAATATGCATTTGTATAATATAAAGCAGCTCCTGTGACAATAAACATCAAAAAAACTGCCATTAAAAATAGAATTCCACGTTCATTGTTGAGATAACGGTGATACAAGTATCCTTTCACGTAGTTTCCCATCTTCCGTCACTACTTTCATCAGTATTTCATTGCCCTGCTGTTCATAATGTAGTTGCTTGGCGAATGGCAGCATAATTTCATTGCCTCCCTTATTAGAACGTTTCCGTATATGATTACCTGGAAGTTCAAAAAAGAACTCTCGATTTTCAGCATCATTGGCTGGCTCAAACTTAATTAATTTTGAAGAAAGCACGGCTCCTGAAAGCGAATTTTGATTATATTGTTGTAAGTCATAAACAAATAATTCCCAATTGATATCATGCTTAATTTGATCAATGTCCTGAATATCCTTTGCCCATAAAATGAGGAGAACACTGATGGATGCAAATAACACGAGGACGATTAATTGCAACAAGCTTTCTAGCAAAGTAAAGCCGCGCTCGTTGCTTCGTTGCTTTAAACACATAATTCCTCCTCCACCCCGTTGATTTCATACGTCACACAAATTCCGCCCTCAACAACTACCCACGTATAAAACGTTTCATCCAGTTCCTGCTGGCCATTTACTTCTCCGTAACGTTTATATTTCAGTGCCCCATTAAAGGCAACCTCTGCTGCATGAGCTTGTTTTTGCTTGACCACTACCTGCTGTTTCATGCTAACTGTCAGAGGGACGAGTGTTGACGTTAGAAAAAATAGGATGACGAGCGCTAGCAGTGTATCCACAAGTGTTAGCCCCCTCTGGTTTTTGACCGACACTTTTTAAAATCAACCTCCCTTTACCAATATTCACTGAATAATTATAGGAAAATCCGTCCAAATGATAGGAAATACTTCCCGCGCTCCTTATGTTGCCATTCGGGAGAAACCTAATTTTACCCACACTTGCTGAAATAAATAATTCCATCCCTTCTGGTAAAGTTTGTTCAAATAATATTTCATCTTTATTTGTACTACTTCTCATCTTTATATCCCGACAATTAAAGGCATATAGTTCATACATCGAATTTGTTTCAATCGCTCTTATTTGGGCTAAACGAATTAACACCTCGGTTTGATCAATAATTTGTTCATTTGTATAATTCGTTAATTTTTCCGTTGTTACATATAAAAGCGAGCTACTAATTACCATAAATATTGCCAGTACGACAAGCATCTCGATTAACGTAAAGCCGCGTTCGTTGTGAAGCGTTTTATTAATCATTTGAAGTCTTTGTCTCATCTTTTTTTGTTGGTCCTTTAACAATTCCATTTTCAATTGTAATCTTTTCATCATTCGGGCATTTCGGCTCCGTTTCCTTGACATAGCCCTCTTTCACTAAAACATCAACGGAACTAGGATAGTTTTTCGTATTTAATTTATACGCCTCCACTTGCCCTTGCAGCATTAAAACATAAGCATCGCAGCCTTTTTCATCAATCGTCGCAAAATGCTTGGACACATTGGGAATCGTTACTAGGATCAAAATCGAAATAATAAATAGTACGACTAGCATTTCTACAAGCGTAAAGCCCTTTTCATTTTTCATCTCTTTCACCTCATTAAATAAAATCAATCACATCATACATCGGTAATAAAATACTTAAATAGGCAGCAATGACACAGAGTGCAATGACAGCAAACAATAACGGCTGAACGATGGCTAATAATTTCCCAATCCATTTTTCTAGCTTTTCATCAAGCAACTCACAATATAAAATCAGCTCTCTCCCTAACAGCCCACTCGCTTCCCCGTGCGCAATGAAATGTTCAAATTTAGGATAAAAATAGCCGACTGCTTTTACAGCGTTCGCAAGCGAGTCACCAAACACGATTCGTTGCTGTAAAACCTGTGCGATATAGGCCATCTGCTGTTGATGCTGTTGCAGCTTTAAATGCTCAAATGCCTGTTGCAACGATAAGCCGGCTAACAGTAAATTACCAAGATTGCGCGAAAATTGGCGTGTTAAAATCAGGCGCCATAATAAGCTAACATAAGGGATTCGAAATAGTAGCGTAAGTTGTAAGTCTACACGCTTCTTTTTCACATAGATTACAAAAAAACAAAGAGCCATGGCGATTAAGAAACACACAATTACAATCATATCTGGGATGTGTAGGAAAAATGTAGACCACTCAATACTTGTCGTTGTCGCATCGTTTACGCGAGAGGATAACACAGAGGACATATTAGGTAAAAAATAGGTACGGAACGCTAAAAATAAACACAGCAAAAAGCAGAATAGAAGCACCGGATAGGATAACACTTTGATTAATTTTGATTTTGCTTTCTGTTGAAAGGTTAATTGTTTTGCAACCAATTGGATCGTTTCATTTAACCGCCCCGATACTTCGGCTAGTTCGACGGACACTAAATATTGTTTATCTAGCCCTAAATACATAAACACCTGTGTCACGCTACCACCACTATGCAAAATCGATTTGACCTCTTGTTGGACAGGGGGATAGTCTTTCACGTGGTAGGGCAATAACATTTCAATACTATGAGCAAAGGTATAGCCTTCATTTAGTAGTATGGCCATCCGTTCAAGTAATGTTGGTAATTCAGCTGGCTTAATAACCGCCTTTTGAAACAGCGGTTTATTCCAAACAGAATCTTTAAATAGTGGTATGTTCATAGGCACCTCCTAACAAGCGGTTTTTTTGAACAGCGAGCGTGGCTTCAATTGGTA
>SMEP01000195.1_pt1 | contig 13090 bp, 17 predicted proteins | sample 2456231 | NCBI WGS metagenome assembly SMEP01 (sample SAMN10132595, study PRJNA489261) | soil metagenome | isolation source: day1 control-silty clay loam soil ammended with raw manure from dairy cow... | place: USA | collected 2015-05-15
CGTTAGTGGTACCGAGCCCTCAAGTGCATTCTCCACTGGAACTACTGCTAATTCCACTTTGCCTTCTGCCACCGCTTCAATACATTCTGGAATCGATTTATATGGGATATGCCAATCATGCGGGAACAGACCCTTTGTTGCCAAGTACGTAAACGACGCCTCCGGACCTAGATAAGCGATTCGTTTTTCCCATTGTTTTTGTGACATATGCTTGCACCTCGTTTTCAAGTTCTAAATTTTCAGTGAATTATTTTCGATAAAAAAAGGGAGTCCAATAGGTCCGAGAACATATTGGACGACCCACTTTCATTATCTAGGCTAAAGTGCCAGCCCCTCGAGCTTTTCGGTCCCGCCGTCGAAAGTGATAGATCGTTTACTTTCTAGTCGGGCCCTCCAAAGCTTGTCGGGGCTTAATGGGCACTTTAACACTTTTATAATATTATAACGCACCTGAGCTAATGACTTCTGCTGATTCGACAAAGTCTAGCTGATTTAAGCTACGAATGAGCTCATCTAACTCATGAACCATGCTTGTTACATCTAACGACAGTGTAACGTTTGCACGGCCTTGAATCGGAATCGTTTGGTGAATCGTCAACACATTGCAATGCGCATCGGATACAATCTCAAGTAATCTTGCTAAAGTGCCTTTACGGTCTTGTAATTGAATAAACACCGTTAAAATGCGCTCTTGCACAATTGAATGGAAAGGAAAAACTGCATCACGATATTTATAAAATGCACTACGTGACAGGTCAACCTGCTTGACGGCATCCCATATGGAAGCGACTGTTCCGTTTTGCAGGAGCTGCTTCGCTTCTAATGTTTTTTGCATCGCATCGGTTAAGACGTCTTCACGCACTAAATAATATCGTTGATTCGCTACGTTTTTCATCAAGATCCCTCACTTAGTCAACAAAGTCAAATTCGAATTCCATTAAACGAACGGTGTTGCCATTTTCAGCGCCACGTTTACGAAGTTCTTCATCTACACCCATTGCACGTAATTGACGAGCAAAGCGACGAATACCATCTTCACGGCTGAAGTCTGTCATTTTGAATAGACGTTCGATTGTGTAACCAGAAAGTACGAATGCGCCATCATCATCACGAGTCACTTTGAAGTCCCCGCCTTTTGATTCGTGCTTGTAAAGTACAACTGCATCTGACTCTTCATCGATTACATCATTTAATAAGAATTCTGGTGTTACTTCTAGTAAGTCTGCAATTTCAAATAATACTGGTTTTAAGCCTTGACGAGAAACAGCTGAAACTGGGAAGATTTTTACTTTGTCTCCCACTTTCTCTTTGAATACTTCTAAGTTTTCTTCTGCATCCGGCATATCCATCTTGTTTGCAACAATGATTTGTGGACGCTCAAGTAAGCGTAAATTATATTGTTCAAGCTCGTTGTTAATTGTTACATAGTCATCGTAAGGCTCGCGTCCTTCAATACCACTCATATCAATTACGTGCACAATTACACGTGTGCGCTCGATATGGCGTAAGAACTGCATCCCTAATCCAACGCCTTGGTGTGCGCCTTCGATTAAGCCTGGTAAGTCAGCCATTGCGAATGAACGACCATCTTCTGTTTCAACCATACCTAAGTTCGGTACGATTGTTGTGAAGTGGTAAGCACCGATTTTTGGCTTCGCTGAAGATACAACTGATAGTAATGTCGATTTACCTACTGAAGGGAAACCAACTAAACCAACGTCTGCTAATACTTTTAATTCTAAAATAACTTCTAATTCTTCGCCTGGTTCACCTTTTTCAGCAAGTTCTGGTGCTGGGTTTGATGGTGTCGCAAAACGACAGTTCCCACGACCACCACGACCTGCTTTTGCGACTACAGCTTGTTGACCATGCTCAACTAGATCTGCGATAACCGTTTTTGTTTCTGCATTCATTACAACTGTTCCTGGTGGCACTTTTACGATTAAATCCTCTGCACCACGACCGTGCATCCCTTTACTCATACCGTGCTCTCCACGTTCTGCTTTAAAGTGACGTTTGTAACGGAAATCCATTAACGTACGTAAACCTTCTTCTACTTCAAAAATAACGTTACCACCACGTGCACCATCTCCACCTGCTGGACCACCATTTGGTACATACTTTTCGCGACGGAAGGCAACCATACCATCTCCGCCGTCTCCACCTTTAACATAAACCTTCACGTGATCAACAAACATTAATCTCACTCCTCATAATGATGAACAATATACTTCCATGTAGTATCTGTTTGTTCATCCGTTTTTACTTCAAAAATTGTGTTCTCTATTGAAAATGGCGTCATCTGCCACTTTCCACTTAAATGGACTGTAATAGACCATCCCTTATCATCTGTTTCAATACTCAACGCTAACTGATGCTCTGTATAAGGATCGAGCACCTCATAAACATGAATAATTGTCTTTTCCAAGTATTGCACAATTGCCTCATCATACTTGCTATTTATCGGAGCTTGTACATGACTTGATAACTGCAATTGTAAAGCTGGATAGCGCCATTGTACGGTATGAAGCCACTCTACGGTGTTTTTCAACTTCAGTTGATTGATGTTGGATAGCGTTTTACAATGTTCAGATTGTTGTAAAATGACATGTTTCGCATCATCTACGCGTCCTAAATCCAAATTCATTTGAATTAAATGCAGCTGATTTAAATAATCGTGATTGGCGTAACGTAACGCTTCACTAACAGTTAGTTTGGCAACGACCATTTTGCACTCTCCGTTTTACAGATTCGTTATTAGTATAACAAGTTTTCACTCATTTTTCCTTCCATACCTCACACAAACAACGCATTCAATACTTAAGAAAACTTCAATTATCCATGACAAAGTGTCTTTGCGCGCACTGATTTTCCGAGACAACCCTTTTATCCAAAAAAAAGGACTGCAATAAATGCAGTCCTTTAATTGCAAAAATTATGCTTCTTGTGCAACTGGGTATACAGATACTTTTTTCTTGTCGCGACCCATGCGTTCGAATTTAACAACGCCGTCAGCCTTTGCGTATAAAGTATCGTCTCCACCGCGGCCTACGTTTGTACCTGGGTAAATTTTTGTACCGCGTTGACGGTAAAGAATTGAACCACCAGTAACGAATTGACCATCAGCACGTTTAGAGCCTAAACGTTTAGACTCAGAGTCACGTCCGTTTTTAGTAGAACCTACACCTTTTTTAGATGCGAAGAATTGTAGATCTAAAGTTAATAATAACATTATGTTCCACCTCCTAGATCATTTTATATTTCAATTCGATATATTCTGAATAGCTAGCAGTCATTGTATAGAACTGCGTTACCATTGTGTTCAGAATAACTTGTAATTTAGCGTCTGTTTCATCATTCAGTTCCGCTTGAGGTACAGTTACTTTTAAGTAACCACCCTGTGGACCCTGTTCGATTTCAGGTGTAATACCTGTAATTTGTGGGATTGCATTTACTGCGCCAAAAGCAACAGCAGAAGCACCAGCACAAACTAAATCTCGACCATAAACGTCCGACAATGCGTGACCTGAGATTTCAAAGCCGTATGATTTGCGATTTGCATCACTGTAAATAGTTACCGTAATCATAATATCACCTATTAAGCGTTGATAGCTTCAACTACTAATTTAGTGTATGGTTGACGGTGACCTTGTTTACGACGGTAGTTTTTCTTCGCTTTAAGTTTGAAAACAGTAATTTTCTTTTGCTTACCTTCTTTAACAGCTTTAGCTGTTACAGTAGCGCCAGCAACAGTTGGAGCTCCAACTTTAACTGCTTCTCCACCTACGAATAAAACTTTGTCAAAAGTAACGATTTCGTCAGCAGCCACACCTAGTTTTTCAACATAGATTTCTTGACCTACTTCAACTTTGATTTGTTTACCACCAGTTTCGATAATTGCGTACATTAAAATGCACCTCCTCTTAGACTCAGACTCGCCCGGAATTGCAGGTGACCATAAAGGTACTTAAACCTGTTCAGCGCGGTTGCAGTAGCACGGGTGCTACAAACATTAACATTAAAATACTACCACATTGAAATTATTAAGTCAACCTATTCATTACATGTTTTTCAAATGCTGAACGGTATTTTCGCATTCTCCAATCGCCTATTACTTTGCTCCATAAAAAGAGACTTACGACAGCTAGGATAAGAGATTGTGGTAGTAAATATAATAGTACGATAATTATGACGCTAAGTAAATAGAAAGAAGTAGATACATAATATTCAAATAATTTAGTGTGTGAAAATGTACTTAACAACGTAAAGCATACAATTCTACCACCATCTAACGGCCAAATCGGGATTAAATTTATCAACAAAATAAATAGTTGGACCTCAATAAATAATTCTCGTAATAACGCTGGCAAGAACAAACTAAATACAATGCCCAGAATCGTTGCTAGCGGGCCACCTAGGGCAACAATGATTAATTTTCGATACGATAGCTGCATTTCGTTCTTTAGCGTCATTTCGCCACCATAAGGTAGGATTCTACACGTTTCCACCTTAACCCCTACAAATTTTGCTGCTACAAAATGACCAAGTTCATGAACTAGTAAAGAAATCATGATCGCACTATATAAAGCGATATTGCCATAAAGTACGATTGTCAGTAGCAACAGTAAAAAAGCCGGATGAACCGAAAATTTCATTTACATTTCGCGTTCCTTTAACCATTTTATTGTTTGCTCCATATTTAAAATAACACCTTGTTTTTCAATTTGAACATAAAGTTCTCCACTTTTTTTCGTTGCTAAAATTGTGCCCTTACTTACAGTTGTATAAGGCAAGACAAAAAATTCATCAACAAAACCAAATGTCATCGTTATCCCGTTATCATACACAACTGACATCGATTTTCCGTTGTACCTCGTGTGACCTGTAAAAACAATCAATCCGTCATATAGCGCATTTAACACAAAAGGCTCTTTATATGTCAATAAAACACCTTCATTAAACCGTTCGATTGTTTCAAATAATTGGAGCTGTTCAATGGACGCATGTGCACTTACAGCTAGCTGTTCCTCTTTATCCTTTGTGAAAGCAACAACCATTTTCCTCATATAGGCTAAATCATCTGAGCTATAAACAATTTTGTTGATCGTTCGTTTCATCGTGAGATCACCAAAATAATTCGTACTTGCTACGCTTAGGAAAAGGGCGATTGCGATGAGCCATTGCCATTTTTTCAAAGCTCACCATCCTATCTCTTTTTTTCTACTATATGCGCTAGAAAAAATGCGTATACAAAAAGGTTGTGTTAAAAGTTTTTATCCTTTTAACACAACCTTGCGTGCATTATTTAAATAACGATTTAAATTTTGCGAATACACCTTTTGCCTGCTCGTCATCTAATGTCATGAGCGGCACAGAATCCCCTAAAATGCGGCGCGCAATATTGCGGTAGCCAAGTGATGCTTTGTTATTCGGGTCCATCACAATTGGCTCACCTCTATTCGATGACGTGATAACCCCTTCACTATCGACAATAATACCTAATAAATCAATCGATAAATGCGTAGTTACTTCTGTAATATCCATCGCATCCCCACTGTTCATTAAGTGCTTACGGATACGGTTAATAATAAGCTTTGGTGCTTCGATTGGCTCTTGTTCAAGTAGGCCAATAATACGATCGGCATCACGCACAGCTGAAATTTCAGGTGTTGTGACAACAATTGCTCGGTCTGCTCCCGCCACGGCATTTCGGTAGCCTTGCTCGATTCCAGCTGGGCAATCGATTAACACATAATCAAACTCACGCTTCAGTTCATCGATGAGTATCTTCATTTGCTGAGGCGTTACTGCATTTTTATCAGTATTCTGAGCAGCTGGTAATAAATACAGTCGTTCATCCACACGTTTATCTTTTACAAGTGCTTGATGTGTTTTACAACGCCCTTCAACGACATCAACTAAATCATAAATGATACGATTTTCTAAGCCTAAAATCACATCTAAATTACGTAGTCCGATATCCGTATCAACTAAACATACCCTTTTGCCTTGAAGTGCTAATGCAGTCCCTAGGTTGGCCGTTGTCGTAGTTTTCCCAACGCCACCCTTTCCTGAAGTTATTACGATTGCTTCTCCCACATTAGCGGCCCCTTCCTTATGTAAGGTAGCATCTTGAGCAATTTTTTCATCAATATTCTTAGCGAATAATAATTCTTCTTCACTCATTTAGCTTCCTCCTTTAACTGTTGATAAATTCGGTCGAATATTTCTTACCTCTTGGATTCTGTCATAGGAAATCGTACCATTTTCATTGATATATGCAAAGATTTGGTCCGTATGTCCTAAAATATACTGGCTTTCGTTTGTCATAACTTCGACAAGATTCGCAATTAACACATGCGTTGGTTCAAAATAAGAAGCTGAAACAATTGCCTCTTCGTTGCCATTCACGCCAGCATGAACGATCCCTTTTAATTTACCTGCAATATGGACATTCCCACCCGCTTCGACACGTCCATTTGGATTGACATCACCTAAAATAAAAATATCCCCAGTTGCACGTAATACTTGTCCTGAACGAACAATACCAACAAAGGTTTCAAATCGACCCGTTTCAACTTGTGCATTACTTTCTTCAATCGTTAAAACATCGCTTTGGATTTTTTTCACGCAGTACTTTTGTTGCTTTTCAACAACATCTATCAGTTGCGCCTTTTGTTCCGGTGTACAGTAACGTTTTCCTAAGTGCAATTGTACATCTATTTTACCATCAAGATGGCCATCTGTAACTTTTTTTCCGAGCTCTTCAATCAATTCAGCATACGAGCATTGATCATCTAAACGAAGGACTAAACCATCCTTCGTACCTTTAATATGGACAAATTGCTTTTTCATAACAAATTACGTCACCTCGCGCCAAATTATTATGAAAAGAAACAATCCAGACGAAAATGAATTGTTTCTCTTCCATTACTATTTTAATGCTCATTAAGCACGTTGAAATACTCGCGCATTAATTAAATATTTAAACGCCCATGCAAGCATTAATAAAAATAAAAAATTTGCAATTAAAGTTGGAGCTAATCGATGGATTAAGAATGGTTGTAATGCCATCGTTGTAAATTGAATCATATAGAAAAATTCATATAAGATAAATTCAAATACGGCTAGTAGCCCTAATGATAAAAACATGGTGAAAATTAAATGTGACTCTACACGCTTTACAAACCAAGCTGCTATAAAGCAAATCACTGGATATAAAACGCTGTAAAGTCCAATGATGTTAAGAAAAAACACATCGAAGCAGAGACCAAAAATCAAGCCATAAATCATGGCTTTTTTACGACTATAATAAATGGCTAAAAATATTAAATATAAAATTAAAAAGCGTGGAATTAAAAAGTATGTTTCACCGTTTAACTCAAGTGGCGAAAACATCGCAAATTCAGACTCTAGTAAAAATAATAATACCCCAACCAACACGATTCCTAATCGAGTGAGCATTATTCATCCCCCTCAACTTGCGCTTCGTCCACTTCATTTGTTAAATCCGCGTTCGTAGCACCACCATCTGAACCATCAACGGCCGTTGTTGTACGCTTGGCAATAATCACATTTTCTAACATTGAAAAGTCTGCTGCCGGTTTCACATAAGCCATTTTTGTTAAACCGAAGTCATCCGTTGTTACCTCAGTAATTTCACCAATCAGTACACCTTTAGGGAAAATACCACCTAAACCTGATGAAACAACCTTTCCACCAATTTCTACTTTAATTTTTGAATCGATACGCTTTAATAGTAATTCGTTACGCTCATCGTCATAACCTTCTATTAAACCATGAATTTCTTCATTGTTTTCATCAACGACAAGCGCTGAAACACGATAGTTTTCATTGTTTGTATAAAGAAGCTCTACTTCTGACGTGTATGGCGTTGCAATCACAATTTTACCAATTAAACCGCGTGATGTCATGACTGCCATATTCTTTTCAACACCATGCGCTGTACCTTTGTTTAATATAATTTTTTCTTCCCACTGATCCGGGTTTCTTGCAATGACCGTCGCCTGAATCGGGTCGAAATCACGTAGACTTTCCTCAACTTGAGCAAGGTCACGTAATGAAGCATTTTCGGCCTTTAACGTACTTACTTCCGCCTGCAATACGGCAAAATCCTCTAGACGCATTTTTAAGCGTTGATTTTCATCGTACGTATTTAACAGGGAATCAATATTGCTAAAAATACCCGTTATGTAGTTCGTTGGCTTTGCAACAAGTGATTGTGCAAAGCCAACGGTATCTTTAATAATTTTTTCGGGTAGTGTTGCGTTATGACGATCACGCAAAGAGAAACCAATCAGTGCCACTAGAAAAATTACACTTACTAAAAGTATGATTAATTTTTTATTTGCTAAATGTGGCACGAGAAAAGTCCTCCTTCTTATAGTTGTTGTGCGCGAATAAGATCGATGTTATCTAGCGCTTTACCTGTACCAATTGCAACACAGTCTAATGGATTTTCTGCGATAAATACTGGCATTTTTGTTTCGTCGCTAATCACTTTATCTAAGTTACGTAATAATGCGCCACCGCCAGTTAATACGATTCCGCGTTCCATTACGTCAGCAGATAATTCTGGAGGCGTTTGTTCTAATGTTTTCTTCACGCCATCTAAAATTGCTGCAATGGCTTCGTGTAATGATTTTGAAATTTCATCTGATGTAATTTCGATTGTTTTTGGTAAGCCTGTTACTAAGTCACGACCACGGATGTCCATTGTTTCTGCTGGACCTTCTGCACGTGCTGTACCAATTTCTACTTTTACTTGCTCAGCAGTACGTTCACCGATTGTTAGGTTATACGTTTTGCGGATGTAGGCAATAATTGCGTGATCCATTGCATCCCCACCGACACGTACAGATTCACTTGTTACAATACCACCTAAAGAAATAACTGCCACTTCTGTCGTACCACCACCGATATCAACGACCATTGAACCTGTTGGCTCCCAAACTGGTAAGTTAGCACCGATTGCAGCTGCAAATGGTTCTTCGATTGTGAAGGCTTCTTTTGCACCCGCTTGACGAGATGCATCGATTACAGCACGTTGCTCAACTGAAGTAATACCATAAGGAACACAAATCATAACGTTAGGTTTTTTCCAATTTGAACCTGAAACTTTCATAGATTCACGTAAATAATACTGAATCATTGCTGTCGTAATTTCGAAGTCTGCAATTACACCATCTTTCATTGGACGGATGGCTACGATTGAACCTGGTGTACGGCCGATCATGTTTTTGGCGTCGTTACCTACTGCAACAATATCACCAGTCTTCGTGTTTTTTGCAACTACTGAAGGCTCGCGTAAGACAATCCCTTTTCCTTTAATAAATACTAGTGTATTCGCTGTGCCAAGATCGATCCCGACATCTTTATTCCCTAATCCAAACAAATTAAGTACTCCCTTTCTTATAAAAACAAATTCTTTATTTATGATGTTAGTAAAATCATACGCTCTATTATAACGAATTACATCAAAAAATTATAGTGTCACACGTTACTTATCACGACTTTTGTCGAATGTTTTTTCATAGAACACTACTTTTCTATTGTATTTCTAATTTCGTTTTGAGACAAATAAAATTAATATGTAAGATTTAACAAACCACAACATGCACATGACGAATATAACACATAAAAGTTGCTTTCTTTAAACATATTTTTTTAAACAGTGTCATGTAGCAGTTTTTATATTGGTATAACAAGTAAATGATGTATTTTCTTACGTGGATTTCCTTGAATCCGCCAAAAAAGGACTTGTCCGGAAAGTACTTTCTGGACAAGTCCTTTGCGACGAGGATGGAGGCCAGCACGATGCTGGTCATGAATGCGTTGTCACAGGATGTGACGGTCTTAGCATTCTTTCTTACTTCTGACCACCGCAGAAGCACCGCCCTAAAGCGGTTAATTAACACAGAAACGAAGCACTGCGCGAAAAGTTAATACTTTTCGCGCAGCCCCTTTTGCGTTAAAAGTAGCCCTTTTCCTTCATGCTAATAAATTGATGGTCTCCGATGATGACATGATCGAGCAAATCCACACCGACAATTTTTCCTGCTTCGTAAAGACGCGTTGTCACGTCTATGTCCTCTGGGCTCGGTGTTGGCACGCCGCTCGGGTGATTGTGCGAACAAATTATAGAAGCAGCCGAGCGTTTCACAGCTTCGCGGAATATTTCGCGCGGATGCACGATGCTCGCATTGAGACTACCAACAAAAATTGTTTTCTTGTGTAAAATTTGATTTTTTACATTTAAAAACAAGACAACAAAGTGCTCCTGCTGTAGTGACGTCATATCCTGCATTAAAAAGTTTGCCGCATCTTCTGGAGAACGAATCGTATAGCGCTGCTCATCCTCTTTCGAAGCAAGACGTCGCCCTAGTTCGATGGAAGCCAGTAGAAGTACTGCTTTCGCTTCACCAATCCCTTTAATTTCTGTCATTTCCTCAAGCGTTGCATATTTCAAATTATGCAGCTTTTCAAAGGTTAACAACACACGATTCGCAACCGTGAGCACCGATTCATGCTTCGTTCCAGTACCTAGTAAAATCGCAAGAAGCTCTTGATTCGATAAGCTTTTTGCACCTTGACGAATTAGACGTTCACGTGGACGATCCGCTACATGTACATCATGAATTTTCAAATTCACCATAGAAGTTCCAGTCATTTACATCGCTCCTAAACGTTTAGTTTTAGTAGATGTAAAGTAAGCAATTTTTGAACTAATGATGCCATTGGTAAGCCGACAACGTTATTGTAGTCTCCTTCAATACGATCCACGAGCAAGGCGCCACTCGTTTGGATGCCGTAGCCACCAGCTTTATCAAATGGATCTTTCGTTTTTACATACGCTTCAATCATTTCATCTGAGACATCTTTGAATAATACGTCCGTCTTTTCAACAAACGCGTGCTCCGTGCCGTCTGCTAAGATGATGGCGACCGCTGTCATCACCGCATGACGATTGCCACGAAGTTGTTTTAAATGTGCCACTGCCTCTTTATGTGATTTCGGTTTATGTAAAATTTGATCGTTATAGACAACGATTGTATCCGCACCAATGACACATTGATTTGGACATTTCTTTGCCACATCACGCGTTTTTAGTAGTGCGACCTCTTTTACATATTCCGCTGCTGAGTTAGCTTGTACACTTGTTTCTTCCACATCACTTGTAATGACTTGAAATGGCACACCTAACATGGCTAATAATTCTTTACGTCTCGGAGAAGCTGATGCTAAAACGAGCTGTTCATTTGTAGTAAAATTCATAATCCAATCCTCCTACTACTATAGTAAACGACAAAGCTGATTTTGAAAAATAAGCTCGTTCTTTAAAAAAGTCGCATTTCGACGATTTACTTACGATTTTCCCGTCAAAAAGTGATTTTGAGGCATTCTACCTGTTCAAAATAATTTTTTGTAAGGTGTAAGCGAATGACATTTGGATTGGTTGATAACTTTAATACCTCTTCCGCTCGTTCAATCCAGTCTTCCGGAACCAACGTGGTATCTGCTGTCGTGCCAGCTTGTAATGTAAGCCATTTCGTATCCTTTAGCGTTTTTGGCAATTGCAGCTGTGCCGGAGTCGGACAACTACTATGAAGCGTCACTTTTTTATAAAAAGCACTTGGCACAACGGTGAGTGCACTTTCTACCTTTTCAATATCCAGCCTTGACCAGACGAAATACTGAGAATCCACGTTAATGATCGCTGCTTTATTTAATGTCGGGGAACTCCCCATAAATTGGGCCGCGCTATCAAATGACGAGAAAACCCCGTGTTGCAATGCATAAAACACTTGCACGACTTCTTGTTGCGCTTCGGTTTGTACCGCAATTGCTTCACCATCTTGCTTTTGCTGTTGTTGTACGGGTATTTTTAAGAAAACAATTAATAAGAGAACCCCAATAATCCCTGTTAGACTTCCGACAAACATCGCTTGAATAACTGCATTATTTTTCAGTTTTTTCATTAAATCGCTCCAACTCTTTTTGCTCAACACTATCAAAAAACAACTAAAAAAGGGCGAGACTACTGTCGTCTCGTCGAAAAAATTTATCGCATGTTTTGCGCTAATGTGACATCGCTTTCTTACAACGTTTATTGAAGCTTGCTGTTTTGGCGAATTTCACTCAATAAGTAAAGCGAGCCTGTCACGATGCGCACTTTACCCGCTTCAACTGGCTTTTGTAAAAATGGACTTACTTCTTTTAACACACTCTTTTTTTGCGCATTACTCTTTTCCATTAATTGCTGTGCTGGCATGGCACGGGGGTTATGAATATCCGCAAAATAAAAGGTATCGCTCACTTGCTCAAGCTGAGATAAAATCGTATCTACATCTTTATCCGCCAATAAGCCAACGACAAATTCGATTGTTTGATCAGGAAATTGCTGCTGAATTGTTTGGACGAGCATGTCGATACTTGCCGGGTTATGCGCACCGTCAAAATAAACGTTCGGTAATACCTCTTCAAAACGCCCTGCTAAATGCGCTTGCCCTACAGCTTGTTGAATTTTTTCTGACTGTAATGGTCGGTCAAACACTTCTAGTACATGTAAAAATGCCGTAATTGCTAACGCCATGTTTTTTGCTTGATGTGGTCCTTTAAATTGACGCGTTAATGATTCAATTTTGACATTACGTTCGCCATGGGTATACGTTTCACCTTGCTGCTCTTCTGTGACAAAAAACGCCTGGCCGTAAGTTTCAAGCTGTGTTTGCTTGAGCTTTGCCTCTTGTTCAAAAATAGGTTGCACTTGGTCTGGCATTTCACCAATTACAACAGGACGTCCCTCTTTTATAATTCCCGCTTTATGCGTTGCAATACTTTCTAACGTTGTGCCTAAAAAATTCGTATGCTCAAGTGCGATACTTGTAACAACGGAAACGATTGGCTGTACAACATTCGTGCTATCCATACGTCCACCCATGCCCGCTTCAAGTAACACTAAATCCACTTGCTGCTGTTTGAAAAATAACAGCGCCACAACCGTTAACAGCTCAAAATCCGTTAGCTTGCCACTTAAGCCCGCATCACGGATTTGTTTAAAAATCGTATC
>SMEP01000198.1_pt1 | contig 13014 bp, 6 predicted proteins | sample 2456231 | NCBI WGS metagenome assembly SMEP01 (sample SAMN10132595, study PRJNA489261) | soil metagenome | isolation source: day1 control-silty clay loam soil ammended with raw manure from dairy cow... | place: USA | collected 2015-05-15
CGTGGGCCGGATGTCTCACGCCAGCTTTCATGCAGATGGGCAGACAGTCGCTCCTTCTGCTTTGTCGCCTCAAGCCCAGGTCTGGGTGGTGGGGCAGGATGGCGTGGGAAGAATGGTCGACTGCCCGGTGCCGCGAGAGCTGAGCACCCAGGATATTGCCGACGTGATCGAGGACTATCGCCTTGCTGCCGCCCGCGCCATGCAAGCTGGTTTTGACGGGGTGGAAATCCATGGGGCAAATGGCTATCTGATTGACCAATTCCTTCGCACCACATCCAACCATCGCCTTGATGAGTACGGTGGCAGCATGGAAAATCGTGTCCGTTTTGCGCAGGAGGTAGTTGCCGCCGTAGTGGGTGAAGTGGGAGCGAACCGCACAGGAATTCGTCTGGCGCCGTTCATTACCCAACGCGCCATGAACTGCCCGGAAATCATCCCGACGATCTTGCATCTGGCCTCCAACCTGGATAAGACGGGCTTGGCTTATATCCATCTATCGGAGGCCGATTGGGATGAGGCCCCCTTGATTCCTGAGCAATTCCGTCATGATCTGCGTGCCTGCTTTTCGGGCCGGATTATGGTGGCAGGGAAATACGATGCCCCAAGAGCCGAGCACATTCTGAGCGCGGAGCTGGCTGATCTGGTGGCATTTGGTCGTCCCTTTATTGCCAACCCGGACCTGCCCGCGCGAATCAGGGAGCAGCGCCCCTTGGCCGCTTTTGATCCCCACACCCTGTTTGGGGGGGATGCACACGGTTATTCCGACTATCCCGGCATGCAGTAAACCGGTCTTCACCTGATCCACCATTTTTTTAAGGAAAGAACATGAAAGCGATTGCGTACAAAGTTCCTCAGGCCATTGAACAGCCCGAGTCCTTGTTGGATATCAACTTGGCTGATCCAGTCGCCACAGGTCGGGATTTGCTGGTGCAGGTCAAGGCGGTCTCGGTCAATCCGGTTGATACCAAGGTCAGAAACGGTGCCAAACCAGCGGACGATCAGGAGTACAAAATATTGGGGTGGGATGCCAGTGGCATTGTGCAGGCGGTCGGGCCCGAGGTCAGCTTGTTCAAGCCGGGTGATCGCGTCTGGTATGCCGGTTCTATCGCGCGTCAGGGCACCAATAGCCAATTGCATCTTGTCGATGAGCGTATCGTGGCCCTGGCTCCCAAGTCGCTGGATTTTGCTGCCGCCGCCGCTTTGCCTTTGACCACCATTACCGCCTGGGAAATGCTGTTTGATCGCCTGGGAATCGCACCCGGCAAAGCTCCCACGGGTAAAAGCCTGCTGATCGTGGGGGCGTCTGGCGGCGTGGGCTCCATCATGACGCAATTGGCATCGCGCCTGACGTCCTTGACGGTGATCGGGACGGCCTCGCGCCCTGAAACCCAAGCCTGGGTGCGAGAGCTGGGTGCGCATCATGTCATCGATCACAGCAAGCCTTTGACTGCCGAGTTAGAGCGCGTGGGTTACCCGCAGGTGGACTATGTGGTCAGCCTGACGCATACCGCTCAGCACTTTGAGCAGATCGTGCAAGCGATTGCACCGCAGGGAAAATTTGGCTTGATTGATGACCCCGCCAGCCTGGATATAGGTCTGTTGAAGCGTAAATCTGTCTCGCTGCATTGGGAGTTCATGTTTACCCGGTCCCTGTTCGAGACGGACGACATGCTGGCCCAGCACCGCTTGTTAAGCGAGGTGGCCGAGTTGATCGACGCCGGTTTGATCCGTACCACCCTGAGCGAACGCTTCGGGACCATTAACGCCAGCAATCTGAAAAAAGCCCACGCCTTGATTGAGTCGGGCAAAGCACGAGGAAAAGTAGTGCTGGAAGGCTGGGACGAGTAAAACAGCGTAGAGATTGAACTGCCCAGAACCCTGGCATTTCAATCTCTACTCTTGATCTGCGCTGGCTCTATGTGTTGGAAGGTATTTGACACAATTAATACTCTTTTGATTGAAGGCTGAAAGGCTTTGGGTACAATCGGCAGCTAATTACGGCGTTCTTAAGACTTAGTGTCGGATTTGCTGTCAATTTGACACGATTGACCGGGACAGAGTGGCTCCGCGGTCGGAGTATCGTTCAATGATCGTGCTGGCGTTGCTGGGCCCATTTCAAATCACCGTCGATCAGGCTGATCGCACTGCGCTGCTGAGCTATGACAAGGTCAAACTGCTGGCAGCCGTGCTGTGTCTGGCACAAGGCAAGGCAGTCCAGCGCGACCGGCTGGCACAAATGCTGTGGCCGGACCAGCCCCGCGACAAGGCCCTATCCCGTTTGCGCCATGCCCTGCATATTTTGCGCAAGGCCTTGGGTGACAAGGCTGATTGCCTGGTCGCCAATACCGAAGGCGCCATGACGCTGCGGCCTGAATTCGTGCAGGTAGATGTGCTGGACTTTCTACAGGCTGACGCCGCGCAGGATGCACATCTGCTGCACCGCTTGAAAAGTTATGCGGGTCCGTTTCTGGGCGCTATCCCATCTCCCGATACCGACACCTTTATTGCCTGGCGACACAGCTGGGAAGATCGTCTTGCCCTTGAATTGCTCAGATTGCGCGCTCGCTTTTCCGAGCAGTTGTTGCAAGCCCGCCAGCTGGATCAGGCAGTGGCGGTGGCACAGGAATGGGTGCAGCAAGCCCCGGAGCAGGAGGTCTATCACCGGCTGCTGATCAGTTCTTTGATGCAGCGCGGAGATCGGCAAGCAGCTTTGCAGGCCTATGCTCATTGTGAGCAGGCCCTGCGTCAGCATCTGGGAGTACGTCCAGATCCGGAAACCCGCCGCTTAGCGGATGCCCAATGGCCGGTGGCTGAAACCAGAACTTCCTCCCCCTCTGCACAGGTGCATCGAACCGTAGCCACCTTAGCCCTGGCTTTGTCGTGGTTGCCTGTGCACGGCTCGGATGCGCATCTGGATGGGGACTTGGTGCCGGATCAGGCCGTGGCCTATCTGGAGTCCTGGCATGAGCAATTGCTGGATATTTTGCGCCAGCACGGAGCCTGGTTAAGTCAGTCCAGTGGATCCACCTTGCTGGCTCATTTTGGCTGGCCCCACGCCCAGTCCGAACCGGTGAATCGGGCTGTGGAATTGGCGTGTGTGATCCGGGCCTTGCGTACGCCCCCGGGCATCAGCATCGGGCAGGTCGTGCATGTCAGTCTGGCCTTGGTGGATGAACAGCAGGTCAATACGCACAGCTTGTTTGGGCAGTTGGTCATGCCTTTGGTCTGGAAGGCAAAGCATGGCGAGATCTTGCTCAGTTCGCAGGCGGTGGCGCGCATGGCGGATTGGCAGATCAATCAGCATCGTGGCTCGGACGGCGTGTATTTCAGCCTGGGAGAAGGTCTGTGGATGAACGAGCCTCTCTACGGTTGTCAGCCTGAGTTTGAACGACTGGTGGAGCAATGGGGCCAGTGTCGCAGCCAGGCACAAAAAGCCGCCTTCAGCATCCGCGGTGATCTGGGCTCGGGCAAGTCCCGGCTGGCACAGGCCCTGCGCAGTTACTGTGTGCGTGATGGCGGCCAGCCTTTGCTGATTGATTTTTCTCGGCAGGATGTTCTGGAAGGGGTGCGTGAATTGATGCAAGCGCGCCGGGAGGGGGCCCAGGTCAAAGACATGCCTTTGGCTTTGAGGCAGTGTCTGGATTCCTGGTTTGGCTTGTCGGAGTTCCATTGGGACGCGGTGCTGCAAGCGGTAGGTAGCGAGGAGGCCGGTACCGTGCTTGATCCGTGCAGCCTGCTGCTGGCAGCAATTCAGGCTTTCACCCACCAGAGTCGCCCTGTGTTGGTGATTCTGGATCATGTGGATGTTCTGGATGCCGGGTACCAGCAAAGTCTGCGGACAATTTGTTCTGCTGTGCAACAGCAGCCTGCCGGGGTCTTGTTGGTGATACTGTCGCGTCAGGCGCAGCCTGCGCTGGATTTTGCCCAACGCATGGAGCTGCGCAACCTGTCGGAGCCCGATGTGGGCAAGGCCATCGGTTTTTATACCCGTGGCAAACGTTTGTCTGCGCAGGCCAGTTTGCAGATTCGCGAGCAAGCGCTGCGCAACCCGATGTTCATCAAGGACATGTTGCATTTGCAGCGCTTTGGCATGCCGCTGGATTATTTGCCGCGCCTGGCAGACCGGGCCTTGCTGGAGCTGGAGCAACTGGATGCGGACAGCTGCTGCGTCTTGTTGGTGAGCGTTTTGTGGGAAAGAGCCACGCTGCAAGGGCTGGCCCAGGCTTGCCATTTGTCCGTGGAAACTGTGCAGCAATGCTGGCTCCGTCTATTGGATAAAGGGCTGCTGCAAGAAGACGATCAAGACCAGGTTTTTTGTCCCCCGCCGATGCGTTGTGCTTTGCGCCGTCTGATTGCCAAAGATGAAAGCAAGGCTTTGTATGCCCGCTTGGCGCACAGTTTGATTCAAATGCAGCAGGCTGAAGAGGAAATCGCGGCTTGTCTGGCTCAGGCTCATAGCGCGCAAGCTGCGCTCTGGTGGCGCCGGGCCATTGATAGCTCCTTGCGCAGCGGTGATAACCGACAAGCGGCGGAACAATTGTCGCAAGTCTTGAGCAGCCTGCAATACATGAATGATGTGCAGTTGCGCCGCCAGTATGAGCGCGACACCTACGTCACCCTGGGGGCGCTGGAAATTGGTCATGGTGGCCCAGCCGCCACGCCGGTGACGCAGGCCTATGAGCAGGCGGCTAGTCGCAGCGACGGGGGCGAAGACAGTTTGCCAGTGCTGTGGGGCCAATGGGTCATGTTGCACGGTGCGGGGAAATTGCCAGAAAGTCTGGCCCATGCCAAGCAGTTGCAGGAGCAGTCCCGACGTCAGGGGCAAAGTGCCTGGTATGGATGGGGCTTGTACGCCGAAGCCCAATACCTGTTTTGGAAGGGCCGTGTTCAGCAAGCTGAACTGGCATTGGATGAAGCCTTGCGGGCGCTTGCCTATGAGCAGCCTGTACCGGCAATGGACGCCGCTTTGGGGCACCACTGCCCAGCATTGGTTTACAGCCTGTTGGGTTTGACCCAGGCCTTGCAAGGACGCTTTGAGCAAGGCATCGCCAATGCCCGTCATGCGCAGTTTTTGGCGGGGCAAAGCCAGTCGCGGATCTCGGCGGTGATTGCCGAAATCCAGATGCTGCGCATTCTGTATCTGCAAGGCAATCTGGATATGCTGGCAGGCCGCAGTCAGGCCTTGCTGGCTCTGTTGCAACCTGTGCTGCCCGGCAGTGTGTGGTGTGCTGTTGCTGAGACTTATGTGTTGTATTGCCGCCTGGTCCGGGGGGAAGAAACCGGTCCGGAGTTGGCTCGTTTGGTCGCCTTGCTGCCTGAGTTTGCCAACAGCATGCCGTTGGCAATTGATGCCTTCTTGTGCATTGTGGCCCGCTGCTATCTGGCCCAAGGTGAGATGGAACGGGCCAGCCAGGCACTGGATCAGGTCTGTCAGATAGCGCAGGAGCGGGCCTCGACCCTGTATCTGCCGGAGGTCGATTGCTTGCGCGGCGATCTGGCTTGGGTGGGGGCGGATCGCCAGCAGGCCCAGGTTTGCTGGGCGCAGGCGCAACAAGAGGTGTTGCGCAGCGGCCTGTATGCCTACGAAGGCTGGATCAGACACCGGCGCGAGCGGCTGCCGGATCTGGCCGCCCGCAGTGTATGGATCCAGCGTCAACCCGGTTAGAACTGGAAGTTGATACCCGCAAAGATTTGCCATACCGGTGCTCCTGCTCCTTTTTTGTCTACGGAGTATTGCGGCTCAATAAAGGCGTTGATGACACTTTTTCCTGGTTTGAACACCTTGCCCAAACCCAGGCCAACCGGGATGTGGTGGGTGTGGTTTCTCAAGTCAAAGCTCCAGACCGCGCTGGAGCGCAGGTAAAAGCCGTTGGGCAAGTTATAGAACAGGGCGGGCTGGAAAGTCGCCATTTTAACTTTCTCTCGGTCTGAGTCTCCGGCAAAAGATTGCTGAAAGGTGAACAGGCCTCCGGCCAGCCCCCAGTTGCGGTTGGCCACGATGGCGGCGGCGCTGCCAATCTGCCATTTTCCTTGTCCCAGCAAATCATTGGATGCCGTGGGCATCACCAGCATGGGACCGATGCCATAGGAAAAGCTGTCGGCGCTTTTCATGAAAATGTCCATTAGGGTGATGTCTCCCAGGCCGGACTTGCTGCCCAGCCTGTCATGGTGCAAAGCCACAATCGGCACATTCAAGCGCCACAACTGGGGCAGACCAAAGGTTTTATTGGGCAGGACCGCACGCACCACGGTCTGGTTTGCCCAGGCATTGTCGAATTTGTACAGCTCGGGCACGTAGTAGTCGTGCAGGCTGACCATGGGTCTGGGACTGAGCGGGTTATTTGCTTCGTTCTGGGTTTGTGCCAGCGCGCCGGTGCTGAGCAAGCTGGTGGCTAACAGGCCAAATAATGTCTTTTGCATATGCATGCCTCCTCGATAAACCGAAGGTAGAAAAGCAGCGTTGAAAAAGCATTTAAAGCGGGCCAGTGTGGCGAAACGGCAGAATGGCCTCTAGGCCCTGCTTCTACTCCAGAATGAGGCGCTTGTTAAAAGTCTTCAGAAGGAGGGGCGTGTCATGGCACATGCAGCACTAAAAACAGTCATGGTGGCGGTGGCACTGGGCGCGAGTATCACCCAGGCTCTTGCCGCAGCCGCCACGGTGGCGACTCAGGAGCGCCACGCCCAGTGGATGAAAACGCTTCCGTTCGATGACACTCAGGATTTCAAGAACGCCGAGCGCGGTTTGATTCACAGGGAGCCTAGCTTGCAGATCAAGGGGGCCATGGACAATCTGGTCTGGGATCTGGATTCCTACAAAGCATTTATCACGCCAGACAGCGTGGCACCCGCCACGGTGCACCCTGGTCTGTGGCGGATGTCGCAGCTGAACTTGCTGGATGGGGTCTACAAGGTCACGGACAATATTTATCAAGTGCGTGGCTACGATTTATCCAACATCACTTTTGTGCGCGGCACGACGGGCTGGATTGTGTTTGATGTTGGCACCTCCACCGAGACAGCGGCGGCCGCCTATGCCTTGCTGCAAAAGCATGTACAGGCAGCACCCATCAAAGCGATTATTTACAGCCACTCTCATATTGACCATTACGCCGGTGCCAAGGGCATTGTGGATCAGGCCGCTGTGGATTCAGGGCAGGTGCAAGTGATCGCGCCTGAAGGTTTTGTGGAACATGCCATTAGCGAAGGAGTGATCGCGGGTAATGTCATGAAGCGTCGCGCCACCTATATGTACGGTGCGTTCTTACCGCGTGGCCCCGAACACAGCGTGGGCTCTGGCTTGGGCATGACTAACCCTTTGGGCTCGGTGTCCTTGATTGCGCCGACTCGCTCGATTGCTCAATCGGGTGAAAAGCTGGTGGTCGATGGCGTCGAAATGGTCATGCAACTGACGCCGGGGACCGAGGCTCCGGTGGAAATGAACACCTACCTACCGCAGTTCAAAGCCATGTGGATGGCCGAGAATACCACCAACACCATGCACAATATTTTGTCGTTGCGCGGCACTCAGGTGCGCGACGCTAGGGAGTGGGCCAACTACATCAACGAGACCATAGACTTGTTTGGGGACGGCACGGAGGTCAAGTTCCAGGCGCATCACTGGCCTGTGTGGGGCAAAGAGCGGGTTCACGACTACCTGATCAAACAGCGGGATTTATACAAGTATATTCACGATCGCAGCGTGAATCTGATGAACAAGGGCTATACGGGCGAAGAAATTGCTGAGTTGATCGAGTTGCCGGAGGCCTTGCGCAATGACTGGTCCACGCGCGGGTATTACGGCTCGCTCAAGCACAATGCACGGGCGGTGTATCAGTACTACATGGGCTGGTATGACGGCAATCCCTCCAGTCTGGATGTATTGCCCCCCGTTGAAGCGGGCAAGAAGTACCTGGAATACATAGGCCGTGATCGCTTGCTGGCAAAGGCTCAGGAGGACTTTGATCGGGGGGACTACCGATGGGTAGCCATGGTGGTGAAACACCTGGTATTTGCGGACCCGAAAGACACTCAGGCGCGTCAGCTATTGGCCAATAGCTACGAGCAGCTGGGCTACCAAGCGGAGTCCGGTCCGTGGCGTTCCATCTATCTGCAAGGAGCTTTGGAGTTGCGTAACGGGACACCGGACTTGCCCGTCCCTCCAAACAATAACGCTGACATGCTGGCTGCGCTGAGCCCGGAGATGATGTTTGATTTGATGGCCGTGCGGCTGGATGACGAGAAGGTCGAAGGCAAGGAGCTGACGGTGGCCTTCCGCTTTGTAGATATAGACACCACCTACACCATCAGCATTGGCAATTCTGTGCTGAACTACAGCACGCGTCCCGGCTTGCCCGCACAGGCCACTATGTCAGTCAGTCTGGCGGACTTCAAGCTGATTCAGGGCAAGATGCTGGACTGGAAAACGGCCATGAAAACGGATCGTGCCAAGCTACAAGGGGCTGGCCGTAAGTTCCAGGAGTTTGCGGGGCTGTTTGAGGAGCCAAGCTTATGGTTCAACATCGTGACGCCTTGAGGAAGGAGTCCAGAGCAGGCGACTGAACCGCGTGCTCGTTGCTATGGGGCGAAAACGGTTCTTGAGCTGCGCTAATTAAACGGTTTCTGCTCGCTATTTGCATTAACGTAATTGCTCAGAGCCTGGCCCTGGAGCATTTACTACAAGGGCCGTCTTGTTATTCACCAAACCCGGAATCCAAACTCATGTCGGCGACTTTGAAAACCTTGCTCAGTGCTGGGGTCTTGCTGTTGGCTTCAACCAGCGCCCAAGCGTATCAGGCCGAGACGATCTACAACAAGAAAGGGGAAGCGGTATTTGAGCTGCGCATTTTCGGTACGCAGGATGAGTCTTACTCAATGGATGATCCGCTCGATGGGCCACGGTCCGTTTATGATCTGGATGACAATGCCCACGTGAAAATCCGAGGTGCGCTAAGTCGTTGGGCAGAGATCCTGTCTTTGAAGCCGGGGTATGTGCCAGCCATTGTGAATGTTGGCACAGTGGGAGGTCCGAACGCCCGTGCAAGTACTAACGTGACGCCTGACCCAGACTCGGTAGACTCGCTTTACCTGCTTCTGCCTCAAGCTGCACTACTCAATAAGCTGGGCAGCGAACAGCTCAAGCTCCCGCTGGCCGAGGTTGTGGTGGGGCCTCTCACCTTTGATACCGCTGCGCTTCGGCCTAGTCAGCTTCCCTTGAATGATCAAACAGATTATGCGGCCGTGATGTTCCATGAGTTTGGCCATACGCTGGGGATGATTGGTGTTGCAGAAGATAAATGGGGGCGATGGTCGGATACGCCTTACATACGTCCGTTTCTGACCTCTTGGGCGCAGGGTTTGCGCGATGATAATGGCAATGAAGCCCGGCCCGGACAAGCGGTTTTGTGTTCGATGTGCAATAACGCTTACGATCCAGACGCGTTTGATCTGCGCAAGGATCAAGGCTATTTCACGGGCCAGCATGTGCAGGAAGTGATGGACGGTGCCATGCCTGGCATCCCGGTTCGGATCTTGGCCTATGAGGGTAAGATGCCGATCAAGGTGGATACAGATTACATGGGGCATTCAGAGCTGCGTAACAGTTTGATGAGCCACCAGACTTATCGCAATTACACCAATATGATGGAAGCGGAGCTGGCATCCTTGCAGGATATGGGCTTGCAGATCGATCGGCGCAATTTCTATGGCTATTCCGTCTACGGCGATGGGCTCACGCTGACGAGCAATAATGGGTTTTTTGCTCGTAATAGTGAAGGGACTGCTTACCTGCCGGGCCAGTACAACCAGGCGACTCAAGGCGTGGGGCTGCATATTTATGGTGAGCGCAACACCCTGACCCAGGCGGCGGATTTGTTGAGCGTAGGTCCGGGCGGGGTCGGTGTGCGAGTGGATGGTAGCGAGAACACGCTCATCATCCCCGAAAGTACCCGTATTCATGCACAAGGCTGGTATGGCCGTGGCCTGCAGTTCAGCTATGGTCGCGAGCACACTATTGTGCAGCGGGGCGAAGTACGCGCTGAGGGCGAAGATGGCGTCGCTGCGCTGTTCGACTTCGGCAATAATGCGATGGGCAATTTTGCGGATGGTGTTGGGGGCGGGGACTATCGAGGCTCCTGGCTCTTGAATTTCAACGGTATCCTGGTTCCCGCCGATAGTTTACCTTTGGCTTTGCAGGGCGCGCTGATCAAGGACTACCATTTATCCGGTCTTTTGTCGGGCAAGAAAGCCGCTATCCAGATTTCCAAAAATGCCCAGGTTGAGCGTATCAATATCATGCAGGGTGCCCGGATTCAGGGCGATATCCTGTCTGACTATTCCACTCGTCAAAGCAATGGCGAACTGTTTGTTACCCATGTGAGTTTTGGGCAAAAAGCAGATGAACAAGGGCGCGCCACACTACAGGCTGATCCTGATTTCCGCCTGCGTTATGACGGAAATATTCAGGGTGTAGACAACTTGGCCGTGGTGATTGCGGGCGGCGAAAGCTCACTGAATGGTCAGCACCAGCTGCATAGCCTGCGTGTGGATGCAGGCGCTACGTTAAGCGGCAATAGCCGTTACGCCATTAACTCGGAAGGTAACTTCAGTAACCACGGCACCTTGAGTCCGGGTAACTCCTTTGGTCAGATGACGATTCAGGGCGACTTCATCCAGGCACCCGAAGGCCGCATTTTGATCGAAGCCGATACCCGCCAGCATGATCGTCTTGAGGTTCAAGGTCTGGCTCAATTGGCCGGTGAATTGAAGCTGCAATTGCAGCCGGACTGGTATGCCGATGGCTGGTCTTTGGACCAGAACACAGTCTTTCAGGCCACACAGACTCAGGGCGGTTTTGATCTGCTGACGGCCAGCCTGAGTTCACCCAGCCTGAGCGTTCAAGAAAATATGGGTGGCTGGTCGGTCAGCCGTCAGGCAGCAGCTTATTCGCCGTATGCCGGTAACCCTAATGCCCATGCCGTAGGCCGCAGTCTGGAGCAGGCTTCCACTGACAATCAGCGCCCCTTGGCCTCTATCTACCAAGCTTTGGACTTTTCCAGCGCGGATGGTAGCCAGATCGGCGATGCGCTCAATCAGTTAAGTGCCGGAGCTTACGGTGCTCAATTGGCTGCCAGTTTGCGTCGAGAGCAGTTGGTGTCCGAGCAACTGCGTCAGCGCTCCGGCCTCGGCAAGGATGGCTGGCAGACTTTCATCCAACCTTTTGGTGGCCGCTATCACTGGCAGTTAAGCAGTAATGATGTAGATCATCGCAGCCAGACTTACGGTGTTGTGTTCGGTGCGGAACACCGTGCTGCAGGCAGCGATTGGAGCTTGGGCGCCCATGCGACCGCCAATGAGCAAAGCTTGAATATAGATGCTCCTTATCAGGCCAAGAGCACGCTGACGGGATTGGGTGCCGGTGTGCATGCTTTGTACCGCGCTGATGCGCGTGAAGGCTGGAAAGGCTTGGCTCAAGTCCGCATGGGACTGGAGCAGGGCAAATTGAACCGACGCATCGCGTTTTCTGATTATCAGGCAAATCCCAAGTCTGACTGGACCGGCCATACTTTCGCAGCGGGCCTTCAGACGGCCTATAACTGGCCTTTGGGTGAGGCCGGCAGCATAGGCCCGGTTCTGGCCTTGGATTATTTGCGTTACAGCCGTCCCGGTTTAGGTGAAGAGGGGGATGCAGGCAGCCGCTTGCAGTTGGATTCGACCCGCGCCCATTCCTTGCAAGCGTCGCTGGGCTTGGCCGTTACCCAGGCTTGGGAATTGAAGCAGGGCCGTCGCTTGCAGGCTGAAGTTTCCGCCTCGTGGGAACAGGCTTTGCTGGGACGCAAGCAGGCGCAGTACGCACAGTTTGAGGCTTCGCCGCAGACAGGCTTTGATGGCCGCTATGCTCGTGTCGATAGCCATGCGTTGGCTTTACGGGCGGGCTTGACGCTGCAAAGCTCCGAGCGTTTGCGTCTTGGGGTGTCGGCGGGCACCCGTTTGCTGGGTAACAGCCGGGCAGATATCTCGGGTAATGTGTCGCTGAACTGGGCGTTCTAAACTCGGGAAGCTTGGTTTTTGAAAGGCTTGCTGCCTGCCGGTCGTGGCAGCTTGATAAGGGGCTGCCAAATAGACCCTGGCAGCTCCGCAAACTTGATCAAGGTAGTCCTGTCAGGTGCCCTCAGGCTGCTTGACGGCTGCTCTCGAACCAGTCCCACAGCGCTTGGCGCTCCGGCGACAGTTCCACTGCCAGGCCGCCGGTAAACTCACGCCACGCAGGCAGGTAAGTGTGGGCCACAACGGTCAGCACCGGGTAGCCTTGATCGATCAGGGCCATGATCTCGTTGTTAAAGCCCTGGCCGTCCGCTTCCATGATGCCAAAGCGATTCACAATCACCAGATCAGCCGGGCTTTCCAGCGCCTGCCGCAGCACTTCGCTGGCCTCCATCAAGGCACCAATATCCAGGCAACAGGCGGTGGACTCTGAACCCAGGTTTTGGGTAATGGGGTAGAGCGTGCCCTTGTCCAGATCCTGTACGGTGCGCAGGCTATGGTCTTCCTTTTGGATTTCCGGGCCTTGTACCAGACCGCAGACGCGGTAGTTTTTCGCACGCAGTTCCTGTGCAAATTCCATTAGCAGGGCGTCGGCGCTGCCTTTGCCTGCATGCACAATGGCCGCAAGGGCAAAGGGCGAAGAAGAGGTGTCCATCGGGGTAGTCGCTCCGGGGCAGAAAAAAAGCGTAAGGCTCTTTTTACTCGCTTTGCGGCTGTGCTGGAAAGGGGAGCAATCCCTGTGAAGGGGGCTTGTTGTTTTGCCTAAGAACAAATGTGCAGACAAGCTGCTTGGTAATACGCGTTCTGTGTCCGGGTGCAAGGGCATGAAACGGGCGCTTCGCGTTGCCATACGGGCTTATCTGGCTATGGCGTCGCCCGGTTCCATGAGACAATTCATGCACTTTTAGTGATTGATGGGATATTCGATTGGACAAGACTTTTGTTAAGGGCCTGGTGCTCCTGGAAGCCCTGGCC
>SMEP01000199.1_pt1 | contig 12951 bp, 10 predicted proteins | sample 2456231 | NCBI WGS metagenome assembly SMEP01 (sample SAMN10132595, study PRJNA489261) | soil metagenome | isolation source: day1 control-silty clay loam soil ammended with raw manure from dairy cow... | place: USA | collected 2015-05-15
TCGCCCGAAACCGCTAAAATAGCCGATTACCTCTTAAAAGCTCCCTGACACTGCGTTTGGCGGAGCCTGTCCCATTCGGAGTTTTTTTAATGAAAACCGCACAAGAACTGCGCGTTGGTAACGTCGCGATGGTCAATGGCGACCCTCTGGTCGTTCAGAAAACGGAATACAACAAATCCGGTCGCAACTCCGCCGTTGTCAAACTGAAGTTCAAGAACTTGCTGACCGGCTCGAACAGTGAAGCCGTCTACAAAGCTGACGAAAAACTTGAAGTTGTCCAGCTTGAAAAGCGCGAATGCACCTACTCCTACTTCGCTGACCCCATGTACGTTTTCATGGACGAAGAGTACAACCAGTACGAGATCGAAGCAGAGAGCATGGGCGACGCCCTGGACTACCTGGAAGAGAACATGACTGTTGAGGCTGTTTTCTACGAAGGTCGTGCTATCTCGGTTGAATTGCCCACCATCATCGTGCGCGAAATCACCTACACCGAACCTGCTGTGAAAGGCGATACTTCCGGTAAAGTCCTGAAGCCCGCCAAAATCAACACTGGCACCGAAATCAGCGTGCCTTTGTTCTGCAATATCGGCGACAAGATCGAAATCGACACACGCACTAACGAATACCGTAGCCGCGTGATGTAAGCCAGACGCTGTGTCGCCCAGTGCTACACACGCAAAAAAAGGGGCTGTTTTTACAGCCCCTTTTTTCTGCCTGACACATTCATATCGCAGCCATCATGCCAGCAAACCGGTGTTCACAATCACCATCTACACTGATGACCTGCCCCCAGCCGTGTACGCACCAAAGGCGTCGGCGCCACCTTCCCTGGGATGTCGATTGGTGTGCTGCAAGAGATGTAGTTATGGCACAGCAGCACACCTCCGCCATTTTCGCGCAAAGCGTGCAAGGCAAAATAATAGTGATATGTTGGGCAGGTACGCGGTTAAAGGATTGGAATAATGGCAAGGGGTTTTGGAGGTGGATGTCAGATGCCATTATGAAGACAAGACGTTCATATCTAGACATACTTTGAAAAATCACCCTGCGCTGGGCTCATTGCACAGGGCTTGTTCCACCTGAATTTTATACAACCTCGCAACGAGCACTCAGACCTTGAAGGGCTAAATCACTCAGCGCTTTAGCGGGGGCGGCACAGCCTTTGGCGATGATATGAATTCTCATGTCGCTCACTTGCGGAGACAGTGCGGTATGGGTGACACAATGCTGAGTCATCATGCCGGTAAGGTAAAGGTCGGTGATGCCGGCGTCACGCACGATTTGTTCCAAATTTGTTTTAAAGAAGCTATCGGCTTCATTTTTAACCACGATAGGCGCATCACCCAATGCGGCAGCAACAGTACGGTTGATTTTCACGCCCTCGGTGTTGGGTTTGAAAGCGGGAGCATCCGAAGAATTGACGTGTTGTACCCCCACAACCAGCCAACCATCGCGCTTCGCTTGTTCAATGGCTTCGACCGCAGCCTTGCAGGCATCGTCGGCATTTTCCAGTGTGAAAGCACCACCAGGCAAGTAGTCGTTCTGAATATCGATAACGATAAGTGCTTTTTTCATTGAGTTTCCTTTTTGTACGGTTAGAGAAACAACCTAAACTCTTCTTTTAGAAAGCTTATTTCATCAGAACTTCAGGGACTCACCATCTTCAGGGATCATCACCCGATCCTGAATTCTGTTCTCTTGCACAAATTCTCGCAATTGCTTGCGGCTGAGCGACATATGGTTCACGACATCCATATGCACGGCGACGATTGCCGCATTGGGGGCTGCTTTAGCGGCCTGTAGTGCGTCCTGCTTGCCCATAATGATGGGATGCTGTTCAAAACCGCTCATGAGTGCGCTCCCAGTGTTGAGAATCACCACGTCTGGCTTGTGTGGTTCCAGCGCCTGATCCACTTCCGGACGCCACACCGTGTCGCCAGCCACATAGACCGTTTTGGCCTTAGGAGCGGTAAACACGACGCCCATGACTGGGCCCATCGCCTCAGAGCGTGCGGGGTCTGCGAACCACAAATCCGTGCCATGCTGACCTCCGGTCTTGCTCAGCGTCACACCGTTAAATGTGGTCGAGCCGTCAAGTACGCGTACATCTTTGAAGCCTTGACTACGAATTATCGTTGCATCGGCTTCGTTCTGCGTGAATACAGGCAGGCTCTTGGGAATCGCTTTTTGCGCGGCCTCATCCCAATGGTCTGTATGGGTGTGGGTCACGACTACCGCCTCCACGCTCTCGAGCACATCTTTTGCTGAAAAAGGCAGGTCTACCAAAGGATTTCTCAGTTCACTACGGTAAGTATCTGGGAAACCTGGAAACTCCCCTTTAGCCGACAACATAGGGTCTACCAAAAAGGTCGTACCAGAAAAGTCGATTTTGACCGTTGCGTTACGGATCAGCTGCACCTTGACTGGGGTGTCAGCGGCAATTTCAGGGGCTGACCAAGCCGTAGCCGCGAAGGTTCCAAGCGACAACGAGGCCATCAAAGGGGCAAGGGCTTTCATCGAGTACATACATAGCCACCAAAGTTGAATGTGAAGAAGCTTCTATTGTGGTGCTGCACGCTTTTTTGTAGAGTTGACCTTTAAGTCAATATTCGAAAGATTTGGGCCATTCTCTTTTTACTACTATGTCAAAGCCACTTCCCGTCGTCGTTCTGGTGACCTACCCGCATTTCAGCCCGTTTCACTTTGGTGTGCCGTACTTGATTTTCAGCACCAATTTGCCCGATCAGGCTCTGTTCAACCTGAAGATCATCACGCCGGGAGGCACAGCCTTGCCTGCTGAGCGAGGATTGCTTGCTCAACCCGATGGCGGGTTGGAGTTGCTTGCGGAGGCGGACATCGTAGTGATCCCCGGTTGGCATGATTTGGATGAAAGCCCTGAACCAAAACTGATGGCCGCCCTGGTTCAAGCACGCCAGCGAGGAGCCCATATAGTGGGCCTATGCTATGGCGCGTATGCACTCGCCTATGCAGGCTTACTTACTGGCAAACGCGCCTCCACACACTGGATGGCAGAGCAAGATTTCAAACTTCGCTTTCCGCATGTGCAATTAGACATGAATGCGCTATATGTCGATGATGACGGTCTGATCACCTCTGCCGGTACAGGCGCTAGCTTGGACTGCTGCCTGTATATCGTGCGCAAGTTCTACGGCCAAAAAACGGCGAATAAAATAGCCCGGATGATGGTTGTACCGCCTCACCGAGAAGGTGGACAAGCTCAATTTATTGAACAGCCTGTTGCCCCGTCAACACAAGACGCCAGGATCAATCCATTGCTGGACTATTTGCGAGAGCATCTTAATCTGGTTCATTCCATCGATGCGTTGGCACAACGCGCTGCAATGAGCCGACGCACGTTCACGCGCCACTTTAGCAAGGCTACCGGCATGTCATTTAAAGACTGGTTAATCAACGAACGCCTGCAACGCACACGCGAGTTGCTAGAGAGCAGCTCCTTGCCTGTGGAAACCATATCTGACTTGGTCGGATTTCAAAATCCTACCTCGTTGCGCCAGCACTTCAAACGCAGAAACCAAGTAAGTCCTAGCGAATGGAGAAGAACCTTTAGAGGCGGCTGAGTATCGTCCGCTGCGGGTCTAAAACGGCCATCGTCGTGCGACAGCCCCCTCTTTAGCCAACGAGCAAAAAAGGGAGGAGCTTTCAGCTCTTCCCCCTTTTACTCTTACCTCTCGCCAAACGCTTGCTCAAAAATCCCCATAATGGTCTTCTTATCCGTCTGAATCGGATTCGTTGCGCCACACACATCTTTCAGAGCATTTTCAGCCAGCACATCAAAATCCTCCCGCTTCACGCCCAGTTCTTCCAGCGATTTAGGAATTCCCACAATATCCGCCAGTTTCTTGATCGCTGCGATTACATCCAGGCCTTTCAGATCCGCATTGCTATCCGATAGCAGCGTGCCGATTTCATTCAAGCGCTCCCCTGCCGCCTGCATATTGAAAGCCTGCACATGCGGTAACAACAGGGCATTACAGACGCCGTGTGGCAGGTCGTAGAAACCGCCTAGCTGGTGAGCCATGGCATGGACGTAACCCAACGAGGCGTTATTGAATGCCATACCACCCAGGAACTGCGCGTAGGCCATTTGTTCTCGTGCTTTTTTGTTATGTGGCTCACGCACAGCAACAGGCAGATATTTGGCGACCAGCTCTACCACTTTCACCGCACAGGCGTCGGTGATGGGGGTAGCGATTGTGGAGACGTAGGCTTCGACGGCGTGGGTTAATGCATCCATGCCGGTCGCCGCCGTTAGCGATGCGGGCATGCCTTCCATCAGTTCGGAATCGTTCACTGACAGGAAAGGCGTAATGTGGCGGTCAATGATGGCCATTTTTACGTGACGGGCTTCGTCGGTAATGATGGTAAAGCGTGTCATCTCTGACGCCGTGCCAGCGGTGGTATTGATAGCCAACAGCGGCAGCTGAGGTTTAGCGGATTTATCCACCCCTTCGTAGTCGGCAATCTTGCCGCCATTACTAGCGACCAGGGCCACACCTTTGGCACAGTCGTGGGAAGATCCACCGCCCAGGGACACAATCAGGTCAGCGCCGTGTGCCTTCAATGCATCCAGGCCAGCGTTGACATTAGCAACTGTGGGATTGGGCTGTACCTGATCAAAAATCGCTGTATCAATGCCTTGCGCAATCAGTTTGTCTGCCACCAGCTTGGCCATCCCCAACTTGGCCAGATCTGCATCCGTGATGATCAAGGCTTTTCTGAAGCCCATTCTCCCAACAATTGGCATGGCCTGATCCAGTGCGCCAGGGCCCAGAACATTGTGTGGGGTCATGAAAAATTCAGAGACAGTCATGGTGTGTACTCCTAATTAGCGATCGAAGAAGCTCCTTGCGACCTCGGGGGTGTACGAATTGAGCGCGCGCAAGGAAGGAATCCCCCCATCTTGAATGGGGGGAGGTCTTACAACACTACGAATAGATCAATAGATCAGAAGAAACCCAGGGCGTTCGGGCTGTAGCTGACCAGCAGGCACTTGGTTTGCTGGTAGTTATTGAGGGCCATCTTATGTGTTTCGCGGCCAATGCCGGATTGCTTGTAGCCACCGAAAGCAGCGTGGGCAGGGTACAGGTGATAGCAGTTGGTCCAGACACGGCCAGCTTCGACGCCACGGCCTACGCGGTAGGCACGCGAGCCGTCACGGCTCCAGACACCCGCCCCCAGGCCAAACTCGGTGTCGTTGGCAATGGCGATGGCCTCTTCTTCGTCCTTGAACGTGGTCACGGCGGCCACCGGTCCGAAGATTTCTTCCTGGAAGGTACGCATACTGTTTTTGCCCAGCAGCATGGTGGGGCTAATGTAGAAACCATCATCCAGGCCCTTACCCAGTCGATTGCGTTCACCACCGACCAGGCGTTGGGCGCCCTCTTCGCGGCCCAGGTCGATGTAACCCAGGATGCGCTCCATTTGTTTCTCGGAGACTTGAGCGCCAACCATGGTGCCAGCGTCCAGCGGGTTGCCCGCTTGAATGCGTTTGACGCGTTCTACGGCACGCTCAATAAAGCGCTCGTAAATGGATTCCTGAATCAGGATACGCGATGGGCATGTGCAAATTTCGCCTTGGTTCAGGGCGAACATGCTCAGGCCTTCCAGGGCTTTGTCCAGAAAGGCATCGTCAGCCTGCATGACGTCTTCAAAGAAGATGTTAGGGCTCTTGCCGCCTAGTTCTACCGTGGCGGGAATCAAGCGGTCAGCAGCCGCATGCAAGATTTCTCGACCGACAGGGGTGGATCCGGTGAAGGCGATTTTGGCGATACGCTTGGAGTTCGCCAAGGCATGGCCTGCTTCTTTACCGTAGCCGGTGACGACATTCAGAACGCCCGCAGGCAGTAGGTCGCCGATGATTTCCATCAGCAAGAGGATGGATGCGGGGGTTTGTTCGGCGGGCTTCAGGACGATAGGGCAACCCGCAGCCAGAGCTGGAGCCAGTTTCCATGCGGCCATCAGCAATGGGAAGTTCCAGGGAATGATCTGACCGACGACGCCGATGGGTTCGTGGAAGTGGTAGGCGACGGTGGTGCCGTCGATATCCGAGAGACTACCCTCCTGAGCACGCAAGCAACCGGCAAAGTAACGGAAATGATCGACAGCCAAGGGCAAGTCGGCAGCACGAGTTTCACGGATGGGTTTGCCGTTATCGATGGTTTCCGCCACCGCCAGACGTTCCAGGTTTTGTTCGATACGGTCGGCAATACGCAACAAGACGGCAGAGCGTTCGGCGGGCGGCGTATTCGCCCACTGCTGGCGCACTTTGTGTGCAGCGTCCAAGGCCAAGTCGATATCAGCCGCACCCGAGCGGGCCACCTGGCAAAACACCTGACCGGTCACTGGCGAGACGTTATCAAAATACTCGCCTTCAACCGGCGGTACCCAACGGCCACCAATGTAGTTGTCGTAACGGGATTTGAAGGGGAATTCCAGATCCAGGCCCATGGATTTGAGATCGGACAGATTCATGATGTCTCCTTATTGATTTAGTTCAGTGTCACAAGACGCGCACCGTAGAGAAAGGTCAGGGATGCCTTTATCCTGTTTTAACTAAAGCAAATAACGTGCCAAGCTAAGTAGCGATTGTCCCGACTCGCTCCCGGGCTTGCCCGCCTCCATAATGGAATGACCTCCAGTCGCAGGCTGCGACAGCTACTGTCGCAAACGCGAGCACTGTCGCAGGATGCGACACCCCTCCCGGAGCACTCTGATGACTTCTTTACCTTCGTTTTGCCCGCAAACCAACGAAACCATGTGGCGTCAGTCCTGGGAGCGCTGTCAGACGATGGAGTCGGAGCTAAGTGCCGCACCCAGGGACATGAGCCAGGGCGCTCTGCGACAATTGCTGGAGCAACAGCACCACTTGATGCATCACTCCTCTGCAGCGGTGCAGGATTTGGCCGCACTGGTACACCCGCATCGCAGCCTGGTTTTATTGTGCGACGCACAAGGCACGGTGTTGCAGCAGGCGGGCGACCCGCATTTTTTGCAACGCGCTGAGCAGGTGGCCTTACGTGCTGGCGTTAGCTGGGCAGAGAACCATCGCGGCACGAATGCAATTGGTACTGCCCTGGTCTGCGCACAGCCCATCAAGATTCACGGAAGCCAGCACTACCTGCCGGACAACCGGATTTTGAGCTGCCACGCCGCCCCCATTTACGACCCCTATGGTCAGATTATTGGTGTGCTGGATATTTCCGGGCCGTCGGAACTGGAACACCATTACGCCCTGGATCTGGCACAGCTCTACGCCCGCCAGATCAGCCGTCAGATGCTGGAATCGCTGTGCACGCCTACGCGTCGTCTGCTGCATCTGCATACCGACCCCGGCCTGCTTAATAGTGCTTTTAGTGGTCGTCTGGTGTTGGAGGACGACATGATTGTGGCCGCTGACGAACTGGCTGCCCATTTGCTGCGACAGGATTGGCAAGAACTGCCGGGTCAAGATCTGAATTCCGTACTGGAACAAGCTAAAAACACAAATCGGCCTGTGACACTGCACCTGAGTGCAACCACAAAAACTCGCCCCCCCGCTCGCCCAGTTCAAGCTCAAACCGATACGGCGAATACCCCACAGCTTTCTCCTCAACAAGAAAAAGCGCTGGAGCCCGCTGTACGCGCCATGCAAATGGGCTTGTCCATCTTGCTGAGCGGCCCCAGCGGTTCGGGCAAGGAGCGCATGGCACGGGAGCTCCATCGCCGTCACAAAGCACAGTCCGGCCCTTTTGTGGCGATTAACTGCGCTGCCCTACCCGAGAGCCTGATTGAAGCCGAGCTGTTTGGTTATGAGGCTGGGGCATTTACCGGCGCTCGTCGCCAGGGCTATGCCGGTAAATTGCGTCAGGCCCATGGCGGCGTGCTGTTTCTAGATGAGATTGGCGATATGCCCGTGGGCCTGCAAAGCCGCTTACTGCGCGTTCTGCAAGAGCGTGAGGTGCAGGCACTGGGGTCAGAACGTACGCACAGACTGGATTTCCAGCTAATCAGCGCCAGCCATCAGCCTTTAGAAACCTTGGTGCGCGATGGCCGCTTCCGGGCTGATCTGTATTTCCGGCTGCAAGATTACATCTGCAAGGTGCCCAGCCTTCGTGAACGCACGGACCTGGGCACCTATATTCCCAATGAACTGGCCGTGCTGGCCCAAGGTCAGGCTGTACCCCAGCTACACCCGCAAGCCCTGCAGCGATTGCAAGACTATGATTGGCCTGGCAACTACCGCCAGTTGCGCTCGGTACTTTTGCAAATCCTTGTGCAGGATACTCCCGGACGTGTATGGCAGGTGCAAGATCTGCCGACCCTGCCGTGCCTAAGCCCTGAGCCTAGTTCCATGATGGCTCCGACTCTTGCGCCAGACAGCGCAAATCACGCAGTCAACCGCTACATCACGGTGCCAGCTACCCCCACCACTACTGCCAAAGCACAAACCTTGAAGGAACAGGAATACGCGGCCGTGCAGCAGGCCTTGGAACAGCATCAAGGGAATATTTCACAGGCAGCGCGTGCTTTGGGCTTGCACCGCAGCACCTTGCATCGGTGGCTTAAAGACATGACGCCAACACTTACTGCAGTCGATCATCATCCAGAAAATCAGGAATCGGCATGGCAATAATACCGTCTTCAGCTAGATCCTGATATTCCTGTACTGTGGCTTGACCACGTATGGCTCGCGGTTCGATATCACCTTCGTGCATCCGACGCGCTTCCTGGGCAAACTGGGTACCCACATTGTCCGTCTTGCGGATAACCGAGCGCAGTTCTTGCAAGAGCTGGCCTTGAATAGCCCGCATTTGCGCTTCAGTCGGCATGGTTGACGGCAGGGGTGCTGGCACTGGTGCACAACTGACAGGGGCGCTGATGCTCTCTTGTGCACCCACATTGATACGCGGGGCCGACAGTTTGCGTTTGACCTGATGGCTATCGCAGACGGGGCAACATAATAGCCCACGACCAAGCTGCTCATCGTAACTATCGCGTGAACTAAACCAACCCTCGAACACATGGCCGTGTTCGCACTCAAGATCAAAAACCTTCAGACTCATAATGTGTGTATCAATGGGCAGACAGACTGCCTTATTGTGGCATAGAAGTGCCCGATGAATCAGCGCTGCCCCAGCCTGCAGTGGGGCTTAGCGGGGCACAGCGGCCAGCAAACGCTGGGTGAGCTCTTCCTGCGGATTGAACAACACTTGCTGCGCAGTGCCCTGCTCGACAATGCGCCCTTTAGCCATAATAGCAATGCGATCAGCCAGATATTCCACCACGCCGAAATTATGGGTAATGAACAGATACGCCAAGCCTAATTCCGCCTGCAACTCGCGCATCAAATCCAGAATCTGTGCCTGTACGGATACATCCAGGGCGGAGGTGGGTTCATCGCAAATCAGGACGGCTGGCTCTACCGCCAAGGCTCGTGCAATGGCAATGCGCTGGCGTTGCCCGCCGGAAAACTCATGCGCATAGCGTTCCAAAGCGTTCTTGGGTAGACCCACCTGATCCACTAAAGTTTCAATACGTTTGCGACGTGCCTGGGCATCCAGCTCGGGCCGCAGTGCAGTCAAGCCCTCCAGCAAGATATCGCCCACCATCATGCGAGGGTCTAAAGACCCGTAAGGATCCTGAAAAATAATCTGCAAGCGTGAGCGCAGTTGCCGCAGTGCCTTTCCTTTGACCAGCAAGACATTCTGCCCCTGCATATGCACCTGCCCGCTGATCTGCGCCTGATGATCCAGCAAGCGCATCAAGGTTCGCGCTACGGTGCTTTTACCGCAGCCGGATTCACCGACCAAAGCCAGGGTTTCACCTTTGTGCAGCTGCAGGCTCAAATCATTAACCACGGGAATCACGGGCAAACGCCGCCACCAGGAACCGGACTGTCGGTAAGCGACTGACAAGCTCTGGATCTCCAGGGCTTGCTCGTTGTCGCTATAACGCGGGACGACGGTTTCGATAGGCGCGCTGGCACGAGACAAAGGCCGCCCGCGTTTTTCAAAAGTAGGAATAGCATCCAGCAATTCCTTGGCATAAGGGTGGCTGGGGCGCAGAAAGAACTGACTGGCCAGTCCCGCTTCCACAATTTGCCCATGCCGCATCAAGGCCACATAGTCTGCGTACTGCCGCACCAACAATAAATCGTGTGTAATCAGCAAGATGGCAAGCCCCATCTCTTTCTGTATATCGGACAGCAACTGTAAAATCTGCGCCTGAACCGTTACGTCCAAGGCCGTGGTGGGCTCGTCGGCCACCAGCAAATCGGGCTCGGCCGCCAGGGCAATAGCAATCATGATGCGTTGCTTTTGTCCGCCGGAAAACTGAAAGGGAAAGTCGTCGTACCGCTGGGACGCACCGGGAATACCAACCCGCTCCAGCCATTTGATAGCCGCTGCCCGTTCCTGCCCGGCTGGGACCACAGCGTGACGTCGGATCACTTCACTGATCTGCCGCCCAATGGACATGACCGGATTCAGGCTGGTGGACGGTTCCTGGAAAATGACACTGACACGTTTGCCACGCACATCCTGCATTTGCTGCTCGGGCAACAAAGGTAGCTCCAATCCATCCAGAGCGATACTGCCGGCCTGCATCCAGGCGGCTTCGGGCAACAGACGCAAAATCGCCATGGCCGTCATGCTTTTACCGCAACCGGACTCCCCCACCAACGCAAAGGTCTCGCCTCGCTGCACGGCCAAGGACAGATTACGCACCACGCTCTGGATACCGGCGTCGGACTGCACGCGCAGCTCCAAGTTCTCAATCTTCAGGACAGCGGCGGGCATGGCAGAAGGTTTCACGGCGGCAACACTTTCATGCTGGCTCATACCTTTGCTCCTTCTGTACGACGTACTCGCAAGACTTTGAAACGGCGGGTACGAGGATCAAAGGCGGTTTGCACCGCATCGGCAAAGATATTTGCAGACAGCACCAGCCCCAACATCATGACGAACGCCCCCGCCAGTCCCCACCAGATAATAGGATCACGGGACAACTCGCTACGGGCGGCATCAATCATGCGTCCAAAAGACGGCATGCTCGGGTCCACACCTATACCCAGATAGGACAACACCGCTTCGTACAACACCAAGCCAGAGAACTCCAGAATCAGAGTAATCAAAACGATATGCATCACATTGGGCAGCAAGTGGCGGAACATGATGCGCAGGTGACCTACGCCAAACGCTTGGGCGGCCTGAACATAGTCCAGCTCACGCAGTTTCAGCACCTCGGCACGCAAGAGGCGGCACAGGCCTGCCCAGCCGGTCAGGCCCAGAATCAGGCACAGCATGAACAAGCGCAAGTCGGCGCGGGCGGCCACGGTGTCGAAACTATCGGGGTGGGTGTCGATATAGACCTGCATCATCAAGACGCAAGCAGCGATCAATAAGACCCCAGGGATGGAGGTCAAGGTGGTGTAAATGTATTGAATGACATCATCCACCCAGCCGCGGAAGTAGCCAGCGGCCAGGCCCAGAATAATGGCGGGCGGTAGCATGGCGAAGGTGGTTAAGGTGCCGATCACCAAGGCAGTGCGTATGCTTTTCAGGGCTTGCCAGATAATGTCGTTGCCGGTGCGGTCCGTGCCCAACACGTAGTAATTGGCGCTTAGGCTGACGACCAAGCAAAGCATCAGCATCAAGGCGCAGGCACTGAACCAGACCAGCCGCCAGTTGACCAAACCGTGCCCCTGCCACCAGTAACGCCAAGCCGCAGCCCAACCCGGCTCCATGGACTGCTTGCGTCCCCAAAGGGTCAGCAACAGGGCTAGAACAAGGCTGGAGGCTATGCCCCAGCCCAGCCCTTTGGCACCTAGCTGCAAGATATCGCGTCGATGCTCGACGGGTGTGTCCATACCCACTCCGGCATTGACCAGACGCGGGAAGTCTCGAACCGGCTGGCCATCAATCAACATGCTCTCTTTGGTCAGCTGAAAACGTGCCAAAGGAGCGGAGTAGGTTTTTTCAAGCTTAGTCAGCCCTGCTTTTTTTAACATGTCGTCCAGTGCCGAACGGGCAACGGGCGCGTAGCTGGGCGCACTGGCCTGCTGCCCTGGAGTCGCTGGCAAAAGCGGCCGATAGTGAATGGAATCCAGCAGGCCGACCAACAGAAAAAAGATAAGAAATATCGCTGCGCACATAGCTGAAGGCGTGCGCGCCACGCTGGCCCAGGCCGAGCGCAAGGCAGGACGCTTTACCACACGCCAAGTATAGAGCGCCATGGCAAGAAACAGTGCCAGCACAAAGGTATCGGTCCAGAGAAAGACAAACTGTGGCATGGCGGGCTCAACTGAAACGAATGCGAGGGTCGACCAAGGTGTAGGAGATATCCGCCAGAATCAAACCGGCGATATAAAGCATCGATCCTAAAAACACCATGGCACGCACAATGGAGAAGTCCTGGGCATTGATGGCATCAATGGTGAAGCTGCCCAAACCCGGAATACCAAAAAAAGACTCTGAAATCAGGCTACCCATGAACAAGAGCGGCAAGGCGGACACCGTGCCTGTCAGAATCGGCAGGAGTGCATTGGGCAGGACATGACGGAACAGGACTGTAGATTCCGCCAAGCCTTTGGAGCGGGCGGTACGCACATAGTCGCGGCTGGCTTCTTCCAGGAACAGGCTGCGATAAAAGCGGGACTCTGCGCCGACGCGGGACAAAATCCCCACCAACACCGGCAGAACCAGAAAGCGCCAGTTATCCATGCCTTCCACCCAACCTGAAAACGGCACCCAGCGCAGCACTCGCGCAAACATCCACTGCCCGGCAATGATGTAGAACAGGCCTGAAATGGACATCAGCACCACACACAATACAACGGCAGAAAAATCCAGCCGCGTTCCCCGGAAGAACACCATCAACAAGGCAAAGCTGATACACACCCATAAGCCAAGGAAGAAGGTGGGCAAGGCC
>SMEP01000656.1_pt1 | contig 12884 bp, 13 predicted proteins | sample 2456231 | NCBI WGS metagenome assembly SMEP01 (sample SAMN10132595, study PRJNA489261) | soil metagenome | isolation source: day1 control-silty clay loam soil ammended with raw manure from dairy cow... | place: USA | collected 2015-05-15
GCTTTACTACAACTATTCTTAATGAATACAACGCGCTGGACCTAGCTAGACATATTAGGCCTCGTCGTCAAACCAGTGGGCACGGGCACGCATGATCAGGTCGCTGGCTTCTTCTTGTGCCAGGCCGGTCATCTCGGACAGTTCGTCCGTTGCCAGTTCCGCTAGTTCATCCAGCGTTGTAATCTCGTTTTCGGCCAACACGGCGATCAGCTCAGGCGTAATGCCTTCGATTCCAGCCAGTTCTTTGACCGCAGTCTGTACCAATTCTTCCTTGGCAATAGCCTCGCTCAGCAGTGCATTACGGGCGCGGGCACGCAGCTCGTTGACGGTTTCTTCGTCAAAGGCTTCGATGTCCTGCAATTCCTGCATAGGCACATAAGCGATTTCTTCCAGACCGGTAAATCCTTCGTCGATCAGAATATCGGCCACGGCTTCGTCCACATCCAGACGGGACATGAAGGTAGCGCGCAATTCTTCACGCTCTTCGTCCTGACGGTTGCGGCTTTCTTCCGGTGTCATGATGTTGATCTGCCAGCCGGTCAACTCCGATGCCAGACGCACGTTCTGACCACGCGAACCAATCGCCTTGGGCAGATTTTCTTCGTCTACCACCACGTCCATGGCGTGCTTGTCTTCGTCCACCAAAATGGACTCAACGTGCGCAGGAGCCAAGGCACCAATGACGAATTCGGCGGGGTCATCCGCCCACAACACGATATCGACCTGTTCGCCGCCCAGCTCGTTACGCACTGCAGTAACGCGCGAACCACGCATACCCACGCAAGTACCGATAGGATCGATACGCTTGTCGTAAGCGATAACAGCGATCTTGGCGCGCACACCCGCATCACGGGCAGCTGCCTTGATTTCCAGCAGACCCTGTTCGATTTCAGGTACTTCGTTCTCGAACAGTTCTTTAATAAAGTCAGGAGCAGTACGCGACAAGATGACCTGTTGGCCACGAGCGGCGTAATCCACTTTCTGTACCCAGGCACGCACGCGGTCACCCACACGAATGTTTTCCTTGGGGATCATTTCGGAACGAGGCAAACGGGCTTCGATCTTGCCCATTTCAATAATGGCGTCGCCCTTGTCCATGCGCTTGACCGTACCTGAAACAATGGTTTCCCCACGTTCCAGGAAGTCATTCAGGACTTGCTCGCGCTCAGCATCACGAATTTTCTGCAGAATGGCCTGTTTGGCCGCCTGGGCACCGATACGACCGAACTCGATAGGCTCGAGTGGCTCTTCGATGTAATCGTCCACTTGCAGCTCGGGATCGATTTCCTGAGCGTCCGACAACATTTCCTGCTTATCGGGCTCTTGCAGGCCGGCCTCATCAGGCACGACCAGCCAGCGACGAAAACCTTCATGGTCGCCAGTTTCCCTGTCGATTTCCACACGGATATCGACGTCTTCTTTGAAGCGCTTTTTCATGGCCGAGGCCAGGGCGCTCTCGAGCGCGGTGAACACGACATCACGCGCTACAGATTTTTCACGCGCCAGCGCATCGACCAGCAATAGAATTTCGCGACTCATCGCTTCTTACCCTTGAAATCAAGAACGGGATCCAATTTGGCACGATCCACCTGGTCATAGGTGAATTCGACCTGCGTCAGCTTGCCCGATGCTTCGTCCAGTTCCAGCCTAAAAACGGTATCCAGAGGAACGCTAGCCGGCAGCACTCCTTCAGGAGCGTGGAGCGTACCCACAAACATTTTCCGATTGTCGACTGCCTCATGTAGGCGCACCTGCACCTGATTGCCCGCAAAACGCACGTAATCGCCAATGCGCATTAAGGGGCGATCCACCCCCGGCGAGGTCACTTCCATACGGCTGTAGTCCACGTTTTCCACTTCGAAAACGCGCGATAATTGTTTAGACACCCATTCACAGTGTTCGATACGCACCCCTTCCGGATGGTCGATGACGATGCGTAACAAGCCTAGCGGCGCACGCTCCACGTCCACCAGTTCGTACTCGGTACCCGCTAGGGTCTCTTGTGCCAAAGCTAGAATGTCTGCCATAAAATCCAAAAAAAATGGGCTGTACGCCAGCCCATGGTCACCATGCTCACTTGAGGGTCAAGCGGGCCCTGGTCTTGCGCATTGCCAACGTTCAAAACGGTGTAGTTGCAGGCGCAACCGAACCGGATGATCCACGCGGCCTTCATGTGAAAAGACCGCAGCATTCGCTGGCGCGCAGCATCAAAAAAGACCCAGCGGACACCAACGTCTCTGAGCCAAGTTCTATATTCTACCAGAAAACCGGAAAATACGTGCATTCACACGGCCTTACAGGCCCAAACCGCAGGGTTCAGGCCACAAACTCAAAGTCCGTGCGACTTGGCTTTAACGGCGCCCGCGTCCCAGGTGGGATTCATGGGCTGCAGAGCCTGCAGGCTGCCAGTCATCATCTCGACGACTGACGCGGCGCGCCACGGTCGTTTTCTTGACTGGCGTCCTGGGAGCTTGTCCTGCACTGGTACGATCAGCACTGCTGCGGCGCGCGGAGGGACCGCGTCCTTCCTGACCGCCCCGGCCCTGAGTCCCACGAGGCTGCTCACCCCGAGCCTGATCACCTCGCGCAGGGCGACGGCCGTTATGAACACGAGCCCCCTCTTGCGCCCGTCCTTCCTGAGGCCGGCCTTCCGAAAAACGCCCCTCTGAAGAACGGCCCTCTGAAGAACGGCCCTCTGAAGAACGGCCCCGCTGCTGACCACGACCTTCCTGACCCGCACGTGGCGCACCACGTCCGTGGGCACTGCGCTCACGGCCACTATGCTCACGGCTACCGTGCTCGCGACGGCCCCCATCCGGATGACCATTCGCCAGGCCACCGCTGATGAACAAAGCACCGCTGACCGACTCATTAACCCGCACATTATTTGAAGAGCGTCCACGGCCACTGGCTACGCGACCACCACGCCCCATGCGAGCACCGCTCAGACCGTTGTGTTCCAAGGTGCCAAAACCAGGCGGCAAAGCGCTGTCGTGCGACAAAGGCTGCCGCTCGCGACGCTGGTGCATCCCTTCATCATCCGATTCCTTAATCAAGCCCAGGCGCAGCATAAAAGCCATGACCAAATCGCCGTCCAGCTCTTCCCAACGACCGCGACGCAGGCTCTTGGGCAGGCCGACATCACCAAAACGGGTACGAATCAGACGACTGACCGTAACGCCCATGGCCTCGAACATGCGACGCACTTCGCGGTTACGGCCTTCATGAATAGTGACGCGATACCAGCGGTTGCTGCCTTCGCCACCCAAAAACTCGATTGCGCCAAACTTGGCAATACCGTCTTCCAGCTGTACGCCATCACGCAAAGACTGCATTTGCTCTTCGCTCAGCTCACCCAGCACACGAACTGCGTATTCACGCTCAGCACCATAACGAGGGTGCATCATGCGATTGGCAATATCACCCGAGGTGGTGAAAATCAGCAAACCTTCGGTATTCAAATCCAGACGGCCAACGGACAGCCATTTGCCCACTTTCAGGACAGGCAGACGACCAAAAACCGTAGCACGGCCTTCTGGATCATCATGCGTCACAATTTCGCCAGCCGGCTTGTGATACAGAATCACACGCGGAGGACGCTTGGCGTTGGCGCGGTTGACCAACTGACCATTGATACGCACTTTGTCTTCGGCGTTAACGCGTTGACCAATATGAGCAGGCTCACCATTAACAGACACTCGGCCCGCTACGATCAACTCTTCCATATCGCGGCGCGAGCCAATACCGGCCTCTGCCAACACTTTGTGCAATTTAGGCTGCACCAACTCGCTGCCCATGTATTTACCTAGGCGCTGCGACAGGCGGCCTTGCTTATCCAGATGGCTGAACGCAATATCGTCATCCCCTTCCAGAACCACAATCGGCGCATCATCAGCAGGATTACTGGGGCGAGGAGTATGAGCGGAGCGCTTGTGAGCACCACCTTGCGCACTCGGACGACGACCAGCAGGAGCAGAAGAAGACGCGGGCTTGCGGCGATTGTTTTGAGGGCGCGCAGGCCTAGCCTTGGCTTCGCCCGGCGCTGCAGACTGAGCCTGCTCGCCTTGCTGGCGGGGTGCGGACTCTTGCACCGCATCGCCACGGCGACGTCGAAACGGGGTGCGCAGTTTACGACCCTGGCCTTTAGCGCGTGGGTTTTTAGAATCCGCCGCGCCTGAGGCGTCCGGCATAGGGGCTGTGTTCGTCTCGTGCGAATCAGTCATTTTTAATCATTTACTCCAGAGTTTTTTATTTCTTTCGGTCCCTGATCTTCTGCGAGGCCAGCCGCAGCCTGGGCCTCATCCAAAGGGTCCGGTGTCGTATTCACTTCAGCTTGTTCGGTTTGTTGCAATTCCGCCACGGGAACTGCCTCAAGAAAATCATCCTGACTGCTTTGTTCGGGCTCTAGCTCGGGTTCAGCGTCTTGCTCAAACCCTGACTCAAGCCCTGCAATGGAGGCCTGCTCCGGCTCCACGCTTACTACCAAAGCAGCACCCTGCTCTGCTTCTTGTTCTATTTGTGGCTCAGCATTCAACTGAGCGTCTGACTGCGCATCTTGCTCAACGCCTTGTTTTGCCTCGCCGGCTTGCTCGGTACCTTGCCCCTGCTCTTTAAGCAAAACGGTTTGCTCATCGGACAAGGAGGCCAACATATCCAGGGAGTCCAAGGTTTCCACCGAAGGCAACTCGTCCAGCGAGCGCAAGCCCAGATCATTCAGAAACTGACGCGTCGTCCCCAATAAGGCAGGACGCCCTGGCGCATCGCGATACCCCAGTACTTCGATCCAGCCCCTATCTTCCAGGGTGCGCACAATTTGAGTCGATACGCTGACACCACGTATGTCCTCAATATCTCCACGGGTAACGGGCTGCCGCCAAGCAATAATTGCCAAGGTTTCCAGCACGGCCCGCGAATACTTGGGCGCGCGCTCCAGACTGAGGCGGGATAAAAATACCTGCATGGCCGGGCGGCTTTGAAAACGCCAGCCCGACGCAACCTGAACCAACTCCAGGCCACGCTCTTTCCAATCCAATTGCAAAATAGCCAGATAGCGGCGCAGATCATCCGCGCTCAGCGGCGGAGAGACGAACATCTTGCGCAACTCGGCGCTGTTCATGGGCTGCTGTGCACACAGCAAAGCCGTCTCCAAGACTCGGATTATTTCACTTTCAGTCACTGCTGGGAAGCCTCATTAACTCTCAACACTTGCATCAATCAAAAATTCCATGCTATTATTTAATTCTTCCGGCGCGGGGTGGAGCAGCATGGTAGCTCGTCGGGCTCATAACCCGAAGGTCGTAGGTTCAAATCCTGCCCCCGCAACCAGTACCCGGAACTGCTTAGCAGAATCAAAACAGCCAGCCAATGCGTGCTGGCTTTTTTGTTGCCCGCCGCTTTGGTTTTCAGTCAAGTTCGCAGCGCAGCCAAGCAATTTGCAAACCTTGAGCGTCAGGGCGGCAAACAGAGCACACACAAGGCTCTTAACAGCAGCCATCGCCGAAACCACAACAAGCACCACCGTTGCCATCAGCGCAAACACCTCACCCCACAGCAGGTTCAAAGCGCGCAAGGCAACACCGCCTTGGCTCAAGCCAGAAAAGGCAGCACTAAAAACAATTAAAAAATTTGTGTAAGCACACATGCTGATGATGAGTATGTCCGCAAGCCCTATTGGGCTGGATTTGAATTGGCGCCCGGAGTTCAAGAACGCAAAAACAGCACAGCAACATTTGGGGCAATGACTGATCGGGGCAATACAGGTCTACATTGTCAAATGCCAACATCAAGGCATCAAAAGACCACAGCATGGGCCATCGATTGCCTAAACCTGAAGCAAAGCCAGAAACAGAGAAATTCTTTTTTGCCGGGACATCCCGCCTAGTAGGGGAGCCGACTGCTATTACAGCTAGATGCCAGCCATTAAGAGCTGGTCGCTATACAGGGAGCCGCTTGCGCGTTTGAGCTTTTAGAAATGCCAGTCCGGCTGAACCTGTAAGCACAGTCCTTATTACACCATTGCGACCAACAAGACGCAAGAAAATTGAAAGACCGTTTTATCCCGCTATAGACCACCCACCAAACATAATCGAAAAACGTGTTATAGTTACTTCTCTGACGCGGGGTGGAGCAGCATGGTAGCTCGTCGGGCTCATAACCCGAAGGTCGTAGGTTCAAATCCTGCCCCCGCAACCAAATTTAAAAAACCGTCGCTTATGCGGCGGTTTTTTTTCGTCCTGCTTCAGGTACTCGCCTTGGGCACCGCTGCTTGCGATGCCTTAAGTGCCGACTACTGTGGTGCGACAGCCCAGCGAAGGCTGAACAACCGCAAGCCTTTGCGCACCTGATCGCGTAACCAAACATAGGCAGAGGGGACTTCCCCCGTATCGAATCGAGCTTGCAGGCTTAGGCCAGACAGCAATTGCCGCATTTGATTCAACGACATTCCAGACTCCAGACGTGCCGCCGACCAAGGCGGATCCATCTTGATATCCAGCGACAAACGTCCGTGGGGTGTGGGCAGTTGAGCAATAAATGCCAGCAAGGCATCGCGACTATCCCGATCCGCCACCGAGTCGGGCATAAGCTGTACCGCAGTGCGTGCTGCCAATAAGGCCTTCTCAATACCGGGGCGCGGGTCCTCGTACATACTCATGCTCATCACCACTGCTGGCATGACCATTGATTGGATCAAGTTTTGATTATCCAAGTACAGACTCAGACTTTTAAGTTGCGCCTGCTCAAGCTCGTCTGCGCCCAGCGCACGTCCTGCTGCTGACTCAATCTCAAACTGCGCCTGAATACGAACCTCACGCAGGCTCTGGCTACGCAGCCGGGCCTGCTCCAGATACAACTGTGCCGAGGCCGAATCCCACTTGTACCGAAGGGAAAAATCCATCGGCTTGGCTTGCAGACGCATCACATAATCCTGCCCCGGCAGCTGACCTGTCAGAACATAAATACCGCTTACCGTCAGCGCCATAGACTGAGGAATTTCTTGCTGCCCGGAAAATGTTGCTAAACCCTCATCATGCAAAACCAATTCATCAAAGGCCAGCAGCATCGAAGAAGCACCTGCCGACCATTGTGCGTTCTGAACTCGACAAGCCCCATCCTGATCCTGCATCTGCAGCTCGACACCCGATTGCGGCTGCAAAGCGACATAATTACGCAAATACTCACAAGCTGGACCCGCTTGAGCCGAACCTGCCAGCACCATCGCCGCACCCAGCGCCAAGGCAATTTTCGTCATGAATTCCTCTTCTTGGGCAAGCGTTGGCCACAATGCCAAACAAGCCTTCCCTTTGCATGAAACGCTGGCTAGTATACAAAGCCGCCAGGGTCTGTGCCCTGCCCCTGTTTCAAGATAGGCTTATCGACACACCCATTGCCATGGCCAGCACTGAACCGATCCAATTTTCACTCTGCACCCAACTAAATCAGCTCGACCCGGCACATTGGGACGCGCTGTCTGGCCATCACCTGTTGCTCAGCCATGCCTTTTTGACGTGTTTACATGAAACCGGTTGCGTCACCCCAAGCACAGGCTGGTCACCGCATTATCTGTTAATGCATCGTGGGCAGGCGCTGTGTGGTGCCGTACCGCTGTATCTAAAGCACCATTCTCGGGGGGAATACGTGTTTGACCAAGGCTGGGCCCAGGCCTATCAACGTCACGACCTGAACTATTACCCCAAGCTCTTGTCTGCCATCCCTTTTACACCCGTCAATGGCCCGCGCCTTCTGGCTCGCACCCAGGAAGACCGTGTTCTGCTAGCCCAGCAACTCATCCAGTTGACGCAGAACAATCAACTGTCGTCTGTGCATGTACTGTTCCCAAATGCAGACGACAGGCAGGCTCTAGAGCAGGCAGGCTTCATGATTCGCCATGATGTGCAATTTCATTGGCACAACCAGGACTACGCCAGCTACGAGGACTTTCTGGCTTCACTGACCCAACAAAAACGCAAAAAAATGCGACAGGACAGCCGCAAGGTCTACGAGCAGGGCCTGTCCTTTGAACACAAACAGGGACAGGACATTAGCGAGCAGAATCTGAACTATTTTTACCAGTGCTACGCCAACACCTATCAGGAGCGCGGACAACGCCCTTATCTGAATCGAGATTTCTTTGTGCGCCTGCACGCTCAACTGCCCGAATCGCTGGTGCTGATTCTGGCGCAGCAACATGGGCAAGAAGTAGCCTGTGCCCTTTCGCTACGGGACGGGCACACACTTTATGGACGTTACTGGGGCTGTACTCACTACGTACCTGGCCTACATTTCGAAACCTGCTACAACCAGGCGATCCAATTCTGCATTGCGCAGCAACTGCGGTTCTTTGAGGGCGGCGCTCAAGGGGAGCACAAGCTCTCGCGTGGCTTGCTGCCGACCCCCACCTGCTCCGCACATTGGATTGCCGACCCGCGCTTTGCCCATGCGATTGAAGAGTTCCTGCATGAAGAAGCGGGCCATGTGGCCCGCTACCAAGAAACACTAAGCAGCCATACTCCGTTTAAAACACTGGCAGGCTAAAAAAATCAGTCTTTCTTATCTTTGTCGGGTGGCACAAAAGGAAAGACCGAGAACATTTGCCGGGTTTGATCCTGCATCTGGTCCTGCATTTGCACGAACAGATTCTTGCTCTGATCAATATAGCTATTCATGACAGTCTGCATGACTGGCGCCTGCACGCTCATGAACTGCGCCCAAGCCTCGGGGCCAAACTGGGCCCCGTACACACCTTTGGACTGTTCGGTCATGCGCTCCTGGATCTCCATGAAAGCCTGGATATTCTTTTCCAAATACGAGCCCATCACCCCCTGCATGGCATTGCCATAAAAGCGGATGATCTGCATCAGCACCGGGGTAGAGAACATGGGAATCCCCCCACTTTCTTCCTCAAGAATGATCTGCAACAGAATAGTGCGCGTCAGGTCCTCGCCGCTTTTAGCATCGACGACCGCGAACTCCTCTCCTGACAGCACCAGCTGCTTGACATCAACCATGGTGATGTAAGCGCTGGCCTGCGTGTCGTACAAGCGACGATTGGGGTATTTCTTGATGAGTCGAGGGGATCCCATGCTGGTGCTTACTTCCTAATCAAAAAATCAAAAACAAACAAAACCCACAGTCACAAGCCTTAGCTCATGTGCAGGCCGCCGTTCAAGGAGAAATCCGCGCCGGTGGCAAAACCGGAATCCACCGAAGCCAACCAGGCCACCATAGAGCCAATTTCATCTGGTGTACCCAAACGGCCCACCGGGATGGTGGCTACGATTTTCTCCAGAACATCGGGGCGAATCGCACGCACCATGTCCGTACCAATATAACCGGGGGAAATAGTATTAACCGTCACCCCCTTATTGGCAACCTCCTGGGCCAAGGCCATGGTGAAGCCATGAATACCCGCTTTAGCGGTGGAGTAGTTGGTTTGACCAAACTGCCCTTTTTGCCCATTCACCGAGCTGATATTGACGATGCGGCCCCACTGACGTTCCACCATGCCATCAATAACCTGCTTGGTCACGTTAAACAGGCTATTCAGGTTGGTATCGATAACCGTACGCCAGTCTTCCTGGCTCATCTTACGGAACGTACCGTCGCGTGTAATCCCCGCATTATTGACCAGCACATCGACCTGACCAAAATCGGCAAAGACCTTTTTAAAGGTTTCAACAGTCGAATCCCAATCGGCTACGTTGCCTACAGAGGCATGAAATGTATAGCCCAGTTCAGCCTGCTCGCCCAACCACTTCTGGAAATCACGATTGGGGCCACAACCGGCAATAACGGTAAAACCGTCCTTGGCCAGACGCTGACAAATAACTGTCCCTATCCCTCCCATACCACCAGTTACGTAAGCTATTTTGCTGCTCATAGACATCTCCTGAAAGGGGTGACAAAGCTCCTGGGCAAGATCTACAACCGACGTCGAGATAATGGAAGCAGGCGAAGTGACCTGCCTCCGAAACCTGAAAATTGAAGTATTAACTGGCGCGCACTTTCACATAGCTGCCCGGTGCCTCTTCCAACACCGGGTACTGGGCATGGCCCAAGCGGCGTTTGGCTCGACGACGCGAACCGGACAAGGGTGCAAGCCACGCAATCCAATCCAACCACCAGCTACCGGGAACAGACTGCGCCCGTTCCATGTATTGCTGGGCATCCAGTGTCGACACAGACTCGCCGTCCTGCAGCACCCAATAATTACGGCGCTGCTTGGCGGGCGGATTGATCACGCCGGCAATATGCCCGGACGCCCCCAGCACAAACCGATGCTGGGCCGCGGGCAAAGCCTGCAACGAGGCGTAGGCCGACTGCCAGGGCACGATATGGTCCTCTTTGGAGCCATACACATACACAGGAAAATCCAACTGGCTTAGATCCGCACGGTGAGCACCTACCGGTACCCCACCGTCCTGAATCAGGCGGTTTTCCAGATACGTATTACGCAAGTACCAGGTAAAGAAAGGGCCGGGCAAATGGGTGCCGTCGGAGTTCCAATACAGCAAATCAAAAGCAGCTGGTTTTTTACCCTGCAAATAGTTGCTATTGACGTAATTCCAGACCAGCTCGGCTGGCCGTAGAAAAGAGAACGTACTGGCTAGTTCACGGGCATTGAGCAAGCCGCCCTGCCCCAACTGCCACTCGCGATACGCAACCTGCGCTTCGTCGATAAACACATTGAGCATACCCACGTCGGTGAAGTCCAACATGGTGGTCAACAAGGTCATGGAAGCGGCTGGGTCCTGACCCTTATCGCGTGCCAGAGCCAAGCCACTGGCCAGCAAGGTGCCGCCAATACAAAAGCCCAGCGTATTGATTTTTTCCTGGCCCGACAGCTCCTGGCTGACGCGAACCGCCTCCAGCACGCCCTGTTCCAAATAATCCTGCCATCCCAGCGCCTGAATATGTTCGGCATCGTCAGGCTGAGGATTGCGCCAGGACATCAGATACACCGTCAGTCCCTGATCCAGGGCATGGCGCACAAAAGAGTTCTCGGGTTGCAAGTCTAGAATGTAGAATTTGTTAATGCAGGGGGGCACGATCAACAATGGCACCGCATGCACCATCGTGGTGGTGGGTGCGTACTGGATCAGCTGAAAAATATCGTTCTGGAACACGACAGCACCCGAAGTAGTGCCCACGTTGTGCCCCAGCTGAAACTGGCTTTCATCCGTTTGTGTCAAACGCCCCTTTTGCCAGTCGTCCATAAAATTGGACATGCCTTCCAGCACGGATTGACCGCCCGTATCCATCATGGTCTGCAAGGCCTGGGGGTTGAGCATCAGATAATTGCTGGGCGACATCGCTTCGGCCCACTGCATCATGGAGAAACTCAGACGCTCGCGCTGCGATGACTCCAAATCCATCAGGCCCAGCATCTCGTTCATGGCCTGAACGCTAAGCTGCCAGATATGGGCGTTGAACAATGCAGTAGGATTGCTCTGCCAGGCGGCATCGGCAAAACGACGATCCTGCGGGGGAGGCAAGGCACCACGTTGGGCCTGGTCCCACAGGTCCTGCCACAGCTGCATGTAGCGGGCCTGAAGTTCAGCACAGCGGGCGGCATCAATCGGTTTGCCAAAACCTTGAAAAGCACGGTTGTTACTCGACATCTGCCACCTGTAAACGAATTGCAAATACGCTTAGAGCATGACGTTCGTAACAAAACCAGTCAATTGGGGTAATTAATTAGGCTGACACGCCAATCGACACTATTAACGATTTCTTATCGTACTTAAGGCGATCAAAAAACCGTTAAAGTGGCTTCAAACGTGCAATGGTGGCCTGCCGACCCGTCAAGGGCGAGCGGCGATAGGAATAAAACAAGTCGTCCTGCTTAAACGTGCACAAGCCACTTAAGTGCACGGTCATTTTCCTAGGACACAATTGTTCCAAGCGCTGGCGGGCTATGCCGGGCAAATCCGCCTGCCATTTTCCAGGGCGCTGCCCAGGAATAAAGAAACCCGCTAATTCAGGCCCATTGGCAACATAGGCGTCAAAGACTTCCTGCCCCACCTCAAAATAGTCCCGGCTGATCGCAGGCCCAATCCAGGCTTGCCAGGACTGCGCCTGGGGACAACGTGCATCCATAGCTTGCCAGGTGCGCTCCAGCACCCCGGCTTGCAGACCGCGCCAACCAGCATGGGCCACACCCAGAACCTGTGCTTGTTCATCCCAGATCACAACCGGCAGGCAGTCTGCCGTCAAAATAGCCAGCGTACGATCCCGGCGAGTGGTGATCGCAGCATCAAACTCCCGTGGCGCAGCGGGCAGGATATCCTGGTCTGCATCCAGCACATCCGTGCCGTGTACCTGTGCCAGCCAGACAGGATCTGATCCTAGAAACTCCGCTACCCGTTGACGGTTATCCTGAACCCTCGCCGGATCATCACCTGTATTCAGTCCCAGATTCAGGCTGCTCCGCTCGTCCTGGCTAACGCCGCCTGCACGAGTCGTACAAAAATAAAGCAGCCCCGCTTGTTCGGGGCCGCTAAGAATAGGAATCAGCTTTGAGTATGCCATTCAATCGTCTCTACAACAGACTGATAATCAGGCGGTGGTGCAGCCGAGAAGCGGCGACGCTCGCCCGTATCGGGGTCCTCAAATTCCAGCACATGGGCATGCAGCATTTGACGCTGGGCTCCTGCTAGCACCCGGCCCCCATATAAGGTGTCGGCCAGCAGCGGATGCTTGATCGAACTTAAATGGACGCGAATCTGGTGCGTACGCCCCGTCGCCAGTCGACAGGCCACTTCAGTAATGGACTCTTCACCCACGTAACCTTGACGCAACATCTGATAATGAGTCAGTGCTGGTTTGGGGGCCACAGACTGCCCGGCACTCATACGCACCGGCACGCGCAGGTCGCGCCCAATAGG
>SMEP01000375.1_pt1 | contig 12806 bp, 13 predicted proteins | sample 2456231 | NCBI WGS metagenome assembly SMEP01 (sample SAMN10132595, study PRJNA489261) | soil metagenome | isolation source: day1 control-silty clay loam soil ammended with raw manure from dairy cow... | place: USA | collected 2015-05-15
CATGACTGCCAACGCTAACTTGCACCTGGAAAGCATCAAGCTGCCACTGGGCGTGACTTACGCTGGCAACGATACCAACCCTCTGCTGGCTGCTGCTCTGCCAGTTGGTGGTGGTGCCGCTGCTTCGGAAGAAACAGAAGAAAGCGCCGAGTAATCAAGATTGCCAGCCGGCTCCGGTCGGCTTGCAGCTTGGCGAATCAACCCCTGTCAGCGTATGCTGGCGGGGGTTTGTTATTTGAGCCTATACCCTTGCGGTGTAGCCGCTTCCTGCGAAAACATTCATGTCTGAGCCTATCCGTTTGATCGTTGGCCTGGGAAATCCTGGCCCCGAATACGAAACCACCCGCCACAATGCTGGCTTTTGGCTGGCTGACCAGCTGGCCGATGATTTGCATGCCTCCTTCAACTTGGAAAAGTCTTTTTTTTCCTGGGTGGCCAAGGCACGCTTTGAGGGTGAAAACGTCATCATCGCCAAACCCATTACCTTCATGAATAAATCCGGACAGGCAGCCGGGGCTTTGATGCGTTTTTACAAGCTCAAGCCCGAGCAAGTTTTGGTCTTGCATGACGAGCTGGATTTGCTACCCGGTCAGGTCAAGATGAAAAAAGGTGGTGGACACGCCGGGCATAATGGCCTGCGCGACATCCAATCCGCGTTTGGCACACCAGATTTCTGGCGCTTGCGCTTGGGTATCGGACACCCGCGTACATTGGGCTTGGCTCAGCAAGTCGTGAACTTTGTCTTGCATACCCCCCGCAACGAAGAGTTGCGCGAGATTGAAGACGGGATGAATCGTTGCCGCATCATGATGCCTGCCTTGCTGCGTGGGGATTTTGAGCAGGCGACTCGGCAGCTTCATGCGCCGCAGAAGGCCTGAAGCATGAAGCCAGTGGCAGGTGGCCAGTTGCGCTTTCGGGATGAGCTTAAAGACTTCTTCCATTTTCTGCGTCATCCTCGCAGTGCGCGGCGCTTGCCCGGCAGAGGGCAAGGGGACGGCTGGTATCTGGATTGGTTTGCTCCCTTGCCCTGGAAACGCATGTTGCAATGGGCGGGGATGCTGTGGCTGATCAATGCGTTGGTGCTGGGCCCGATTGCGGTCTCTGTGGCTGGGGCGGGGGGGGCTCAACATCGTCTGGACCCGACTAATATTCCATGGGTACAAGCCATTATCTGGGCACCCATTGTTGAGGAACTGGTTTTCCGCTTTGTTTTGCGGCGTCCGTCTCAATGGTTGACGGTCGTCCCGCTGGCGGTGTTCCTGATGTTCCAAGGGCCTAGTTGGGCCATGCAGGCTTTGTTGGCGCTGGGACTGGCAATATGGATCAGCCGCTATACCGGCATGTCACGTACAGCATTACCTGCTGACAGCTCTTGGTGGCGCAAGCTTTTGGGTGCACCGCAAGGGCGGGCATGGCGTTTTTCTTCTATGCGACGTTATTGGCGCTGGTTCCCATGGGTGTTCTACGGGGCGACCTTGGCCTTTGGCGCGCTGCATCTGTATAACTTCCAACTCAACAGCATGAGCTGGTTCTTGTTGCCCATGCTGGTGTTGCCTCAATGTCTGACGGGGCTGGTGCTGGCTTGGCTGCGTGTGCGTCGAGGCATTGGCGCCTCGATTGTGCTGCACGCCATCTTCAATGGTGGCCCGGTTCTGCTGATCATCGGTTTGCTCAAGCTCTTTGACGGCATTCCTGTTTAAGCACGCCCGTTTTCAAGCGCTATCCTGTGTCCCCGACACGACTGTTCTGAGCCACCTGCGGGCTCTGTAGCGCCCAAGGGCGCTACAATAGCGCATCGTTTTATAACTCTTTGATTTTCAGGATACTCATGGCACTGCAATGCGGCATCGTTGGCCTGCCCAACGTTGGTAAATCCACTCTGTTCAACGCTCTGACCAAAGCCGGCATTGCGGCTGAAAACTACCCCTTCTGCACTATCGAGCCTAATGTGGGCGTGGTCGAAGTACCAGACCCGCGTTTGGATGCTCTGGCACAGATTGTGAGCCCAGAGCGTGTCCTGCCTGCTGTGGTGGAGTTTGTAGACATCGCCGGTTTGGTAGCAGGTGCGTCCAAAGGCGAAGGCCTGGGTAACCAGTTCCTGGCTAATATCCGTGAAACCGATGCCACCGTGCACGTGGTGCGCTGCTTTGCCGATGACAACGTGATTCACGTCGCCGGTAAAGTCGATCCTCTGGCCGACATTGAAATCATCAACACCGAGCTGGCTCTGGCTGACTTGGGCATCGTGGAAAAAGCGGTACACCGCAATCAGAAACTGGCCCGCTCTGGCGATAAAGATGCGAGCAAACTGGTGACCTTGTTGGAGCGTATCGAAACAGCGCTGGGTCAAGGCAAGTCCGTGCGTTCGCTGAAGCTGGACGAAGAAGAACTGCATCAGATCAAATCCTACGGCTTCATCACGGCCAAGCCCACCATGTACGTGGCTAACGTGAAAGAAGACGGCTTCACTAACAACCCGCATCTGGAAGCCGTACAGAACTACGCGGCGGCTGACGGTGCGCCTGTGGTGGCTGTATGTGCTGCCGTCGAAGCCGAAATCGCCGAATTGGACGATGCGGACAAGCTCGAATTCCTGTCCGACCTGGGCATGGAAGAGCCCGGCCTGAATCGCGTTATCCGCGCGGCCTACAGTCTGTTGGGCCTGCAGACCTACTTCACCGCTGGTGTGAAAGAAGTTCGTGCCTGGACCATCCGCGTTGGCGACACGGCTCCCCAAGCTGCGGGTGTGATCCACACCGACTTCGAGCGTGGCTTCATTCGTGCACAGACTATTGCTTTTGACGACTTTGTAGCCTGCAAGGGTGAGCAAGGCGCCAAGGAAGCGGGCAAGATGCGCGCTGAAGGCAAAGAGTATGTGGTTAAAGATGGTGACGTGCTGAACTTCTTGTTTAACGTGTAGAGCGTTTCAAAACTCAGGAATTCTCGGTAGTGCCGGGCAGATTGGGCAGGCCTTTTGAGATCAAAGGCTTGCCAAACAGCTTGGCTCGCTGAGCGTTCCTGTTGTTTATTACAGATTCAGCACTGAGTGCAGTGCGGGGATTTTCCTCTGCTTGAGATGCCCGTATTTTTACGGAATTGGGTGTGTTTCCTATAGGGAAAAGTGCCTTGAGCAGTAAGTGTATCTTTTTGTTATAGTGTCGGCTCGGTTGTTTTAATGCATAGCGTTGTCATGTTCTATGACCTACGTATTTGGAGATACGATGCTGAATGGTTTCATCAAGGTGGGCCTTGTGCTCAGCCTGTCTGCAGTAATTGCTGGTTGCGCTACCGAGCGCTCACAAAGTGTAGTTGTTCCAACAACGGCAGCTGCAGCCTCACGCACAAGTTACCAGGGTGAACGCAGCCCGATTTCGATCGGTAAGTTTGACAACCGCACCAATTATTTGCGTGGCGTATTTTCCGACGGCGTGGACCGCTTAGGGGGGCAGGCTAAAACGATCCTGACCAGCCATTTGCAACAAACAGGGCGTTTCCAGGTTCTGGATCGCGACAACCTCTCCGAAATTGCCCAAGAGTCAGGGTTCAATAAACAAGCCAGTCAGATCAAGGGAGCACGTTATGTCGTAACAGGCGACGTAACGGCGTTTGGTCGCAAAGTGACAGGGGATCAGCAGTTGTTCGGTATTCTCGGCCGAGGTAAAGAGCAGACCGCTTATGCCAAGGTTGACCTGAATGTGGTTGATGTTTCGACCTCTGAAGTGGTCTTCTCTGCTTCGGGTGCAGGTGAGTACGTATTGTCCAACCGGGAAGTCATCGGTTTTGGCGGGACGGCTGGTTACGATTCGACTCTGAACGGGAAAGTTCTGGACCTGGCCATTCGTGAGGCAGTAGATCACTTGATTGAAGGCATCGAACGGGGCGCTTGGAAGCCTGCTAGCAAGTAAGGGGCGACCATGAACGTAATTTCGTTTGCTAATAAGCCAGCGCAGCGTCCTAGCCTCTGGCGTGGCATGCGTTGGGTGGGAATCTGCCTTTCAGTAGGCATGTTGGCCGCCTGCGCACAGCCTCAAGGCTTGTATAGCTGGGATTCGTATCAGCCTATGGTGCACGCTTATCTGAAGGAAGAGGGCGAAGACTATGCGGCACAGGTTCAGACACTGGAAGAGAATGTCCAGTCGGCGCGTGCAACTGATCAAGCCCTGCCACCAGGATTCCGAGCACATTTGGGTCTGCTCTATTTAAAGCTGGGGGATGGTGCGAAGGCGGTGGAGCAGTGGGAGGGCGAGAAATTAGCTTTCCCGGAATCTTCATCATTCATGAATTTTCTGCTGCGCCATACTACTGCACAAGCAGATGTGGCCGTTGATGACCAACAGAAGGTTGTTCAATGATCAATGTATTGACACGAATGGCCACGGTATCCTTGGCTATGGTTTTGGTGGGATGTGCCGCCCCACAGGCTGATGTTGATTACTCGGCATTTCGCGAGAGCAAACCCGCATCTATTCTGGTGTTGCCACCGCTTAACGAATCGGTGGATGTCACTGCGACCATGGCAGTGCTATCACAGGCGACGCTGCCGCTGGCGGAGTCTGGCTATTACGTTATGCCAGTAGCGGTAATGGAAGAAACGTTTCGGCAGAACGGGCTGGTAACACCGGAAGATATTCACGATGTACCCGCATCCAAACTGCATGAGATATTTGGTGCAGACACGGCCTTGTATATGACTGTTAAAGAATACGGCTCGCAGTATGTCGTGTTCGCAAGCACAGTAACGGTCAGTATTGAGGCTGCTTTGGTGGATTTGCGTACTGGCAACAAACTGTGGAACGGACAGAAACTTGTCAGTTATGCGGGCGGTAGTGGTGGCGGCATTCTGGGCATGATGATTCAGGCTGTGGTCGATCAGGTGGTTAACACTTTGTCCGATCGAGGGTATCAGGTAGCCGGGATGACAAACCAGGTGCTTCTCAGCGCAGGGCAGCCAGGTGGAATACTGTATGGTCCGCGTTCGCCGCATTACGAAGCACAATAGTGTGAAACAGGACGGAACTGGCTGGTCTGTGAAATAAACAGCCTGTCATATAAAAGCAGCACTGCATTGCAGCACTGCTTTTTTTATTTCCTTGATTCAGGTTGTAGTCGCCTCTGAAACTCGGCGGTGGCGGGATGCTTTCCAGGCTGGCACAAGCCGAGGTCCTGGACTATGCCCGTCGTGCTTATCTGGGGGAGTTAGCAGATCTGTGGGCAGACCGTTTTGTGGAAGCACAGCAACTGGCTCAGGATTTGGCGGGCCGTATTAAACAAGCTTTGTGACTTGCCGCTCTTTGCCGATCTCACCAATGGCTTAGCATCCAGCCCCCACCGCTGTATTCCAGACGATCTGTCAGCCTCAAATTATTCATAAAAGCGTCGTCATGCGACACCACGATCAGCGCGCCCCGGTAAGTGCTTAGCATGGCCTCCAAGGCCAATGTGGAGGGTAAATCCAAGTGGTTGCTGGGTTCATCCAAAAGCAGCAATGGCGGTGGTGGATCGGCGTACAGCACACAGGCCAGGGCGGCTTTAAGGCGCTCGCCACCACTTAGGGTACCGCTAGGGCCTGTGACTTTCTGCGCATCCAAGCCTAGCTGCGCCAAGCGCATACGCAAGTCACCTTCACTACTTTTACGGTTGACCGCCTGTATTTGCTCCAGCACGGATTGTTGAGGGTCCAGATCGGCGAGCCCCTGGTCCAGATACACAGGCTGAGGCACTACTTTGCAACTGCCTGCCAAGGGCGCCAGTTGTCCGGCAATGACTTTGAGTAACGTGGATTTGCCGCAGCCATTTGGGCCGATGACGCCAACACGTTGTTGACCACTGAGCAGCAGATTGATCGGTTCCTGATGCGCAGGGATAAAAGGCAGCTGCACGGCATTCAGTTCCACGACACGCTGGCGTGTTAAGGGCATCAAGGGCAGGGCATGCAGATTGATAGCCGCATCTTTGTCGATTAACTCAGCAGCCTCATGCACACGCTGGGCAAGCTGCTTTTGGCTGGTGGCATGTTGCTGGCGCAGTTTGCCGGTCGTGGCCTGGCTGCGGCCCTTTTGTCTGTCCAGCAAAATCTTGGCCTGATTGGCTTGCTTACCTTGTTGATTCCCCCGCGCTTGTCGACGCTCCTGTCGCTCGCGCTGTTCCTGCATGCTGCTCTTTGCTCGTTGTCGTTCTAGCTTGCGGTGCTCCAGTTGATCCAGGGCATTTTGTTGCTCTTGCGCTTTCTGCTCGGCATAGTGGCTGTAATTGCCACCATAGCTACGCAGCCCTACAGACGACAGCTCCACAATGCGCTCCATCGTGCCCAGCAATTGGCGGTCATGGCTGACGATCAGCAAACCATGGGGCCAGTGTTTTAGCTGTTCGATCAAGGCAAGACGATTGTCCCGGTCCAGGTGGTTGCTGGGTTCGTCCAAGATCAAGAAATCCGCCTGTGATAACAGCGCATTGATCAGGGATACTCGCATGGCTTGACCACCGCTTAATGTATCGGCAGGCGTTTCAGCATTCAGGTGCCCGAGGCCATTGCGTTCCAGCGCTTCTTGTAATTGCTGTCGAATGTCCCAACGGTCTTCGACTAGATTGAAGTCTTCCACTGCACTGCTACCCGCCTCGATCCGGCCAAGCGCAGCTAATGTCGGGCCGACGCCTGCTAAATCAGCCACGCGCAAGCCGCTGACTGGGGCCACTTGCTGGGCCAGATAATGGCCGTTGCCTGAACGTAGGCAACGGCCACTGCTGGGCTGGAGCTGTCCGGCCAGGATTTGCGCCAGAATGCTTTTGCCCACGCCATTACGCCCGACCAAACCGGTGCGGCGCGAGTCGAAAGTTTCGTTCAGGTGGGAAAACAGAGACTTGCCTTGCGGCAAGGTATAGGACACGCCTTCCAGCGTCAGATAAGGATTCGTCATACGTGATGCTTCCATTAATGCCAAGAACTCCCCTGCGTAGTGGGGGCGGGTGGAGACTGGCCGTCAAAGGGACGGCGGCATTAGTGGCGCATTGGACGAAGACCTCGCGGGGAATGAATCGAAGCCACACTATAAAAGCATTTGGCTTTCAGGGTAAAGACGGCGTCAGTAGTTTGATGTAAATCCGGCCTTAAAAAAAGACGTTTATTTATGGGTTTTTATTGAATAAAGTGGAGCCATTCGCGCCGTGCCTGTTGGATGATGTTGATCCTGGCAGCACCCACTATGAAGCAGGTTTCCTTGGTTCCGAGAACCCCGCATTGTCTTGAAGGAATGTCATGAACACGTTCAATTTACCTGCCCGTTCGATTGTGTATGTACAGGATGTGTATTGCGGTTGGTGCTGGGGTTTTGCCGAACGCATGGTTGAGTTCGAGGCGGCCAACAAGCACCGTATTCCCTTTACAGCAGTCTCGGGAGGTCTGTTCGTGGGCGACCGGGCAGCTCCTATGTCCCGTTATCCCTATATTTCCGAGTCCAACGAACGTATCGCTCAGATGACAGGGGCGACCTTTGGGGCCGCTTATAAAGCCTTGGCAGAGGAGGGCACGACCGTCATGGATTCACTGGACGCGGCGACGGCGGTGGCGGTGCTACGTGACCAGGATCCCGAGCGGGCTATTCATTGGATACACGAATTGCAGCAGGCTTTTTACCTGAATGGGCGCAGTCTGTCTGATCAGAAGATTTGCCTGGAGATCGCCGCTGCTAATGGTTTGGATGTGGAGGCCGTGCGGCGTCATTTGACCGATGGCTCTGGCAAGGAGCAAGCCTTGGCGGACTTTGCGTTGGCGCGGGCCTTGGGCGTGCAGTCCTACCCGACCTTGCTGTTTGTTGATGGCCGAAAAGTGACGCAATTACCGGCTGTCGGCACCCCTCTGGCCACGCTGAATCAGACCTTGGACTCATTATTGGCTTGATCAGAACTCAGGTATACGAGACAGCTTGCTATTGTGGCATCCAGGGTACGCCCGGATGCCACAATAAGTTTGAAGATAAACAGATTTAGAAGCGGTAAGCCGTATTCAGGTACAGCGAAGTTTGTGAGCTGGTGGCCTTGCCGACTTGCGTGCTGACACCTGCCCCTACTGACCACTTGCTGTTTAGCTGACCGACTGTACCCAGTTCTAGCAGGCCAGTGTCGCGTACCCGTTCCTGGCCGGTGGGCAGGTAAAAGTGGCGATTGTTGTAGACGCCATCTTGCAGGCGTGCACCCAGTTGTTCCGCGGGTTTTTTGAATTCGTGCAGCCACTCTGCGGAGGCATACACGGACCACTGATTACTGACCGCCACGTTGATCTGGTAGCCCAGGCTGCTTTGTACCGAGGTCTGATCCTGGGCATCAAAACCCATCGAAGTGGATAGGCCCTGACCATCTTCCGACAAGGCTTTGATCTTGGATTTCTGCATGCTCAGGCTCAACAGTGGGCCATGGGTAACCGTTCCGGCCTGCCAGTCGTAGCCCGTGCTGATCTTGCCGCCGTACTGTTTACCACCCGCTTTGGCCTGGTGCTCGCGCGTGGCAGAACCCAGACGCAGATGGCGGCGAGTTTTGTTATCTAGATCGCTGTAGAAAATCTGTGCATTGACCCACAGATTAGCGGACTGCCAGCGCCCGTATAGGCCGGCTGATTGACGCTTCTGGCTGTAGGTCCCTTCTTCGTCCGTATCGCCATCCAGGTTCTCGTAGGACAGGTAGGCACCTACCGTCCAATCATCCAGGCGTTTGTCCAGACCCAGTTTCCATGCGGCCTGGGTGCCATCCAGGCGCGAGTTCGCGCTGCTGCCATTGCGGGTGATCGCCTCTCCTTGGAACCAGACCGACAAGTCCTCGCCCTGCGATGAACTCACTGTTTGCAGACGACGATCAATATGCTGCATTTGCATCTGACCGACTGTGTTCGCGGCGGAGGCCAGCATGGCAACTTGGCTGGGAGCGCTTACGATGGCGTGGGCATAGTCGGCAATGACAGCATGGCCCCCTGCAGTGGGGTGTACGCCATCAGCAAACAGATACGTTTGGTCTGCACCGGGAGCGACCAGATCGGCTGGTGTGCACAGGCGGGAGGACACACTGCCGAAACCATAGGCTTGCGGGTTCGCGGCGACTTCGTGCAAGAGTGCCGAAACGTTCATCGGAATGATGTTGGCCGGACTGCTATTTAACTGTTGAGTAAACGCCTGGTTGTACGTGTCACTGAGCAAGGTGGCTATTCCAGCGCTGATAGCCGAGCCGGAAAATTCCGGGGTCATGCCCAGATCGGGGATATTGGGGACCAGAATGTAGCGCGCACCGGCTTGTGACAATGTGTTGATCAATGCGGCTTGATTGCCAACGGAGTCTGTCACGATTTGGGACATATTGAGCGGATCTTGCACTACGGCAAACAGGTCATTGGCGCCACCCCACACGCTGTACAGCGCTTGTCCGTCCAAACGCCCGTTGTGCGCAGCCAGTAGTTGTGCTGTTTGTGTCGTCATGGCGGGCAGGGGCGGGTTGGTGGGGCCCGGAGCGCTAGTGGGGTCAAGCAGCTCATCCACAGCGACCCGAGCGCCACCAACGGCGTAATTGCTGCCGCCCTGACTGCTGGGGTCAGCCCCGGTTCCCAGTTTTTGCGCCAGCACTTGCGACCAGACCTGGCCAGGGTTGGTGGTGAAACGGGAGCCGAATTGGCCGCTGTCGCTCAGGCTGTCACCGATAAAGTAGGTATTTTCAGCCAGTAAAGAAAGAGTCCCCGAGTGACACGTTCTGAACAGCCCTGTGCTTTTTGTATCGTGGCGTTCAGTGCGGCAAGGGGCTCGGTTGAAATAGGTAGGTGGAAAAAATCATTGGATCATCTCTATCATAGTGACAAGGCGTTTATTTTTGACACAGGTAGGCACATCATTTTGCTGGAGCACTAAACGTAGAACAGGTTTGACTGACTGCAATAAAAAACGCCATGTGTTTACATGGCGTTTTTTATTGGGTCTTGTGTGGGTTTAACCGCGTACCAGGGGTGCTACACACACATCCGGGTTCTCGGCCAGAGGCACGAATTTCATGCTGCTGCCGTTATAAGCGTCGATGGTGGCAGACTCAATGTCGAAGACCCAGCCGTGCAGGGTCAGGCGGCCTTCGGACATGCCCAGGCGCACCGAAGGGTGGGTCTGGATATTGGCCAGTTGGGCCACCACGTTTTCACGCACCATGGATGAAATACGATCTTGTTCGCTGGCGTGCTTGCGCGATTCATTAACCAGGCGAGCCGAGTCCGCATAGTGCAGCCAATGGTCTACTGCAGGCATGTGGTTCAGGCACTGACAGGTTGCAAGGGCCGTCATGGCACCGCAATCGGAGTGGCCACAGATTACTACATCCGTCACACGCAGGGCGGAGACCGCGTATTCCACCGAGGCGGTGACACCGCCGGGCTCCGGGCCATAGGGCGGCACAATATTGCCCGCGTTACGAATCACGAACAGGTCGCCGGGTTCACGTTGTGTCACCAGCTCAGGGACCAAACGGCTGTCGGAGCAAGAGATAAACAAAGCGCGGGGGTTTTGCTGCGTGGCCAGATTTTTGAAGAGCTTGGCGCGCTTGGGATAGGCTTCCCGCTGGAATTTCAGGAAACCGTCGATAATGTCTTTCATCCTTGTCCTTGTTGTTCGGCTTAGGCAGAAGATTACCGCTTCATGGTCATAAGGTAAAATACCGATTTCTGATGCTTTGCATTGGGTTTACTTATACGAAGGCCCCTTATGCTTTTGCGCCATCTTAATTACTTTCTGGCGGTTGCTCAGTATCAGAGCTTTACCCGTGCGGCACGGGCTCTGCATGTGTCTCAACCCGCCTTGTCGCAACAGGTGCGTCAGCTGGAAGAGCACTTAGGGGCCCAACTGTTTGATCGTACCGGACGTTTGGTGCGTTTGACCGATGCTGGCGAGGTGTATCTGCGTTACGCCCGACAGGCGTTGCAGGACTTGGAAGAAGGGCGGCGGGCCTTGCATGATGTCAGTGATCTAAGCCGCGGTTCTTTGCGGGTAGCGGTGGCACCTACCTTTACCTCGTATCTGATTGGCCCCTTGGTGGAGGCCTTTCACCGGCGTTATCCCAATGTGCGTCTGGTGCTGCAGGAGATGCTGCAAGAGCGCGTGGAAACCCAGTTGGTCGAGGACGAACTGGACATTGGTATTGCTTTTGAAAAACCGACCTCAGCAGCGGTGGAGTTTCAGCCCTTATTGGTAGAGACTTTGGCGGTGGTAATGAGCCGGACCCACCCCCTGGCCGAGCGGCGCAGTATTGATAGAGACACCTTGACGCGTGAGTCCCTGGTCTTGTTGACACCGGAATTTGCTACGCGCGGGCAGATCGAGCGGCACTGCCGTCAGCATGATCTGGACTTGAACGTCTCGATGGAATCCAATTCGCTCAACGCGGTGATTGAGGTGGTGCGGCGCACAGGTTTAGCGACCTTATTGCCGGCTGCCATTGCTAACAATAGCGAGTACCTGGTGGCCGTCAGCCTGGACCCGGCACCGCCGCAACGGCGGGCTATTTTGATGCAGCGTAAGGGCGCGTACCAATCCGCAGCGATGCGCGCCTTTATTGAGCTAGCGCTGAAGTACGGCGCGGCATCAACGTTTTAAGTCAGGCACCTTATAGAGTGACCGTGACGCTCTGTTCCAGGGGACGAAGCTCGCTTTCTACAGCGGGTTGACTCTGGCTTAAATGAGCAACCAAATCCACCGTGGTGGAGATGCGCGTCAACATCAAACAGGCTACCTCCCCACCGGCAACGCGGCTGCTATGCCAGCAGCCGGGTCGCATGCACACGCCTTGCCCTTGAGGAATTCTGAAGGCTTTCAAGGTGCTTAGATCCGGGCCGCCCTCAGGCTTGCTGTCGGCCACGATATGGATCACTTCACCGGTCAAGGGGATCAAGGCCTGTTGCGTTAACAAGTGGTTTTCCAGGGCCGTGATGTTAGGGTCCTGAATGCGGTAGTTGACCCATAAAACTTCGGTCTGACCACCTGGTCCTGTGTCAAAAGCGTGTTCATGCCAGAAGTCGGTTGCGGCATTGCTAAAGGCGGCTGCAGCGGGTGCTGTCGCTAAACCTTTACCTAGCATCCAGCCATAAGGAGCAAACGCTTCGGGCTGGAGAGGCTGGGGCGTCAGCGTGATAGGGGTGTTCATGGGCAATCACTCAAAAAAAGCGGTAAGGCAGCATCTTAGCAAGAATGGTACTTCCCACCGGTATTGGCCTAGATCAAAAAGCATGGGCATCTCTCGGGTTTTGCGGAACTAAGTGAGGCATCCCCTGTCTTGAAAGAGGCTCGTCTTTACTTAGCGAGCTAAGCAAGCCGCCTTTATGCATAGGCGGCTTCGCTCTATCTGCTTTCTTGATAAGGGGTTGCTGTGCTCCAAGCTGTTTCGCTGACCTGTAGACGGGGCCAGCGCCGTGTGTTCTCCGAACTAAGCCTCAGGCTTGATGCGGGCCAATGCTGTTTGGTCAGTGGACCCAATGGCAGCGGAAAAACCAGCTTGCTGCGCATCCTGGCCAATATTACCCAGGCCGATGAAGGCCAGCTGATTTGGCAGGATCGGCCCGTGCACCGCAACGACAGCGATTATCGCCAGCAAGTGGTGTACGGCGGCCATGCCCCTGGGCTGAACGGCAGCTTGTCAGTACAAGAGAATCTGGACTGCCTGCTATTGCAAGACAAGGTACCCCTGGAGCAGGAGGCCTGTGATCAGGCCCTGCTGGCCGGTGGTTTGCTGGCATACCGTCGTGTGCCTGTACGGCAGTTGTCGGCTGGACAGCGGCGTCGTGTTTTTTTGGTTCGCTTGTC
>SMEP01000204.1_pt1 | contig 12737 bp, 17 predicted proteins | sample 2456231 | NCBI WGS metagenome assembly SMEP01 (sample SAMN10132595, study PRJNA489261) | soil metagenome | isolation source: day1 control-silty clay loam soil ammended with raw manure from dairy cow... | place: USA | collected 2015-05-15
CGGGCTTACATCCGTTCCAAATCGACGTCACCTAGAAAAGGTCGGGGCACAATTAATCGATGAAGCGCGTCAAACGAATCAAAATATGCACTGCGCGATTCTTGATATTGACCATTTCAAATCGATAAACGACCGCTTTGGCCATATTGTTGGGGATTTGGCGATTCAGCAGCTCGCAAACGTCATTTCCGATGCGTTACCCGAAGACTTTTTATTCGCACGCTATGCAGGGGATGAATTTGTGATCCTTGCCCCAGAGCAGCCAAATGCCGAAAGTTATTTCCTGCAACTGTTTTCACATATGACCAATTTCGAATTCCATACCGAAAAAGTATCGGTAACACTGACAATCAGTATGGGCATGGCATCGCTTCAGGATTGTAAGACAAAAGAGCTGAAGCCATTACTAAACCTCGCCGACCAAGCGTTATACGAGTCGAAAAACACGGGTCGCAATTTACTAAGCTTTTATGTAAACGCTTAACTTGAAATTATCCTTTAGCAATTCGAAAAGGTGCCACTTCGTTACTGACAACGAAACGGCACCTTTCTCGATTAACGCACTACTTTCGAAAACATATTCACATCATGTGCGATATTATTTTGATACATAAAATTTCTTAACACACCCTCTAATTCAAAGCCATTTTTTAGTAGCAATTGGTTGGATGCCATATTTTCCAGATAAACAACGGCCCCGATTCTTGTTAAGCCGAGTTCGTTAAAGCCATATGCCACGACGCGATCGATTGCCTCTGAAACGTAGCCTAATCGCCAAAAATCAGGATGCAGCTCGTAGCCAATTTCCGCGCGCTTATGTAGCGGCTGCCACAAATTAAAGCCAATGGTCCCGATTAACCCCGCCTTGTCTTTTCGTTCAATCGCCCAGCGAATCGCTCGTTTATTATGAAAGCTCGTCGCAAAGTTTTGCACTAACGCTTCCGCCTCAGAAATGTCGGTAAATGCATTCATACCGTAATGCTTTATCACTTCTTCGTTCGAAAAATAAGCATAAATATTTTCTGCATCTTCAGCTACAATTTCTCGTAATACTAAACGCTCTGTCTCTAATGTTGGAAACATGTCATCACTCCGTTTGCTACATACAAAATAGCTATATTTTATATGTAAATATTATACATCCAACTTTATCAGCTTATGAATTTCCAAAGTTGATTTTGTGGAAAAAATATTGGAACTTTTAAGTTATGGATTTAGTTTTAATAACACTTTACCATTATGTTGACGTTGTTCGAAATATTGATGTGCCTGAGTAACACTTTCTAAATTATAGATTCGATCAATATTTAGGCGAAGAGATTGGCTAGCAAATTGATCAATCATTTTTTCAGCAAAAGGACGAATAATTTCAGGTTTTAATTTACGTGTTGTTCCCAAGCTGAAACCCTTCACTGAGCGACAACTACTATGAACATCACTTGTTGAGAATGTTCCTTTTTTACCGCTGCTATTTCCAAATTGAACGAGTGTACCAAATGGTGCTAGACAACGTAAACTTTCCGCTGTTATATCTCCAGCAACAGAATCAAAAATAACAGTTGCCCCTTTTTGATTTGTAGCTTCTAGCGTGGTATCAACAAAATCTTCATACGTACAAACCACATCGGCCCCTAGTTCTTTTACATAATCTATCTTTTCAAGAGAGCCTACCGTTGCGATGATTTTACGACATTGTTTTTCTTTGCACAGTTGAACAAGCATCGACCCGACACCTCCTGCTGCACTGTGAATAATTATCGTATCCTCTTCAGTAACTACACCAACTTTTTCAACTAATATCGCAGCTAAAAAACTAACAGTAGGCATTGCTGCAGCCTGTTCAAACGATAGGGTATCGGGAATTCTATAGGTTAAACCTTCATGTGCTACCGCAAGTTCAACATATGAACCATTCTTTGGAAAGGCAATTACGCGGTCCCCTACTTGAAATTGGTTCGAGCGACTTTCTGATATAGTACCTACCATATCGAGACCAAGCGTCATTGGAAACGCCCCTTTCGCCTTTGCACCCGTTCGATTTTTAATATCAGCGAAATTAATACTTGTATAAGCACCTTTTATTAAAACTTCACCGTCTAGTAGTTGTGGTGGCTCACATTGCATGACCTTTAAAACATCGGCTGACCCGAATTCAAATTGTTGAATGATTTTCATAGAAGTATTTCCCCTTTAGTTATGTGAAATGAATCATGGATGATGAAAACTAAAATACCGATTAACATTTTTATTTGTATATACACTTAACAAAACCATGTTTAAAAACATTTCGAAGCGTCTAATACAATTTAAACTATCAATACAGCACTCTAGTTTTTAATTGCGTCTTCTACGTATTGTAAAAGATTATGATAGTTGGACTTTCCATTCAAATATTGTTTCACTTCATAGATTGGGCACAATACTTGATCCACTTTTTTTGAATAAAGAACAGACTCGTCTTTTACACTTAGTACATAATTATTCAAATGCTCGGTATTTTCTTTGATAGAGTTAAAATCATACCAACGATATTGCCCCATTTTATGATTTTTTATGACTTCTCCTAAATAGGCACCGATGCGTGTTGTGAAATTATCCGGATGCTCTTTTAAAAGCTGCTGACCAAATTCTGTTTGGATTAACCGGTCGGCATACTCATTCACTAAACGAACACTATCTATAGAAAAATCTAAATTCGCTTTCGTTAAATTCGCTTTGTCCCATTCATCTGATGATACATCCTTAAATAACATTTTAGCATTAAACTTTTTATCATTTTTGATTAATTTAGGCTTGAAAAAAAACACGTTCCTCTCCTCCTAGAGCTTCAATTACACTGAAAGCACTTTTACAACCACATTATTGATTGCTAAAAAACGCTCAAGTATCGGATTCAATTCAGCCGCACAGCGCATCGGAAAATCATGTCCAGCTTTTGATAACACGATTGTCTCACAACAAGGATGTTGTGCTAATAGGGCAAGTGAATTTTTAATATCCTTACTTTCACGCTGGCCACAAATCGCGAGCATTGGTATTTTCACATCATAAAATTGCGGAAAGTCCTTTATGTTCAGCGTTTGCTTGAAAAAGGCTTGATAGTTTTCCACCGTTAATTTTTGAGCATAATCCGCCATGTATTGTGCTTGCTTCTTTGTGTAGTTCCAATACTTCGCTTGCATATTGACAATCCATTTATAGCGTAATAATTTCACGGTTAAAGGTGCGGTTTTACAGTACATACGGATTGATTTTTCATTTGGGATCACCCATGCACTCAAAAATACGGCTCGTGAAAACAATTCCGGATGTTTGGACACTAGCATGACTGCAAGCTGTGCACCAATCGAATGCCCCATTACGATGATTTGCGGCTTATTCAGTGACTGGATGAGCGCAATAATCTCTTTGGTCAACTTGTTCGGCTCGTATGGGACTGTGACAGATTCGCCCGCGCCGTATAGATGTGGCACAACAAGATGATAGTTATGTAAGGCTTGATATTGCTGCGTAAACGTATCGACAGCCGTTGCTCCGTGCAGTAACAAAATCGTCGGATTATTACGGTCCCCATATTCGTCAAAATGAATCATCACATACCTCCAATCCGTTACATTTAAATCGTTAGCGCATATTGTTGGATCATGTTTTTAATTAAAGGATTTAGTTGCTCTGGTAATTCATGTAGGTTAAAGAACTTGGCTTCTGTCGTTTCTTGCCCATCTGCTTGAAGGACACCACCTGTAATTTCTTTTGCTATGTATGCAATTGTTACTGGATAAAATTCATCACCGTTTGGTAGCTTCACAAAATGCTGCTTGCCTGAAAACACACCGACTAAATCAAGCTTTCCAATTTCAAGTCCAGTTTCTTCTAACACTTCTCTTCTACCAGCTTCTTCTGTCGATTCCCCTAGTTCCATAAAGCCACCCGGAACACCCCAAACGCCGTCCTGACGTTTTTGTAGTAAAATTTGGCCCTTGTCGTTAATGACAGCAACCGCAACGCCGACTAAAATTAATGGTTCGTTGCCAACAACTTTTCGTAGATTTTCTATATAGCTCATGTTTTTTCCCCTCCGAATCAGAATGAATTTTTCTATGTACCCATTTATTATTCGCTTCACATGATTTGTTTTCCTTTATTTTGAAATAGCAATAGAAATTTTTCCATTATTTAAACTATAGTATCTACATTTAATACTTATTTAAGAAATACTTAATTTTTTAATTAAGAACTATCGCTTACAATTTTTATAGAGAAGGAGTGTTAGCCATGACGAATATAATACTGGATTTAAAAAATGTAATGAAAAAATTTGGTCAGGATCTTGCATTAAATGATGTAAGTTTAACCATTTTTAAAGGTGACATTTACGGCCTCATCGGACGTAATGGTGCAGGTAAAACTACATTAATGAAAATTATTACGGATTTAATTCGAAAAACAAACGGCACGATCTTCTTGCTTAGTGATCGACCTTATTCGAAAAATCTAGAACGTGTAGGAGCAATTATTGAAGCACCTGTTGCTTATATAAATTTAACAGCCTTTCAAAATTTAAAAATTTTATGCAAGCAAAAAGGCATTAAAGATTATTCAGTCATTCAAGAAGCACTTGAATTCGTAAATTTAACGAATACCGGCAACAAAAAATTTAAACACTTTTCGCTAGGAATGAAGCAACGATTAGGTTTAGCAATGGCGCTTTTAAATAAACCTGATTTTTTAATATTAGATGAGCCCATAAACGGCTTAGACCCTATTGCGATTATTGAGTTTCGTGAAATATTACAGAAAATTAACCGCGAGCGCAATACAACGATTTTAATCTCTAGCCATATTTTAAGTGAGCTTTACCAAGTATCGAACCGATTTGGATTTATTCATAACGGAAAAATTATTGAGGAGATTTCTAAAGAAGAACTCGATGAAAAATGTGGTAGCACAACGATTATTGAGACCAAACAAATTAATGAATTAGCCGTTTTATTAGATAAATTGCAGGCGAAATTTAAAATTATTGATGACAGCCATGTTGTCTTACCTGAAAATAACATATCGATTTCTAATTTAAATAACGCGATTTTTGAAGCTGGCATTCGCATCGATGAAATCCGAAAAAATGATGAGAATTTAGAAGATTACTACACAAATATGTTATTGAAAGTAGGCGGAAAATAAATGCTACGATTAATACAGGCTGACCTTTATCGACTTACACGGACTACCTCTATTTATGTGACTTTAATTATTTTCACCGCGCTATTTGTACTTAGCATTATTACTGAATCAGTTGGTACACTAGGCGTGGATAATGAACAAGTTAATACAACAATGCAAGCGTTAGAATGGGATTTCCTTACTGCTGTGCAAAGCTTTTCAGTCAGTGCATGCGTCTTAATTTATTGCTTTATCATTTATTATGTCCATATTTTCTCTACAGAATTTTCAAATCGGACATATAAAAATATTTTAATGTCGGGTACGAGTCGATCAACCTACCTATTTAGCAAGCTTACGATGTTATTTCTAATGATTTTAGGTTCAACGATTGGCATTTATGTGATTAATGCTATTGTGAGTCTCATTTATTACGGCAAACCTACTTCTTTCCCTGAAGGTTTTTGGATTTCAAATGTACAATTTATCTTTGCACTATCTCTTTGTATTATGGTGTACTATATCGTAGCAAGCTTTTTACAAATTTTATTTAACAGTACAATTGCAGCTATCATTTTTATTGTGTTAGCCCCTATTGCTGTTCAAATTTTACAGGTGATTCAGAGTTGGGAATGGCTTCAATATATTGACCTCTTGTCGTTTACGCAAGCTTTTGGATTAGGATTTATTGAAGGTGCGGATTTAATTCCATACGTTTTAATAAATGGTGGTATCGTCATCGTTGTTATTATTATGAATATCACCTTATTAAAAACGAAAGAATTTTAACGCAAAAAATGCTTAGAACACTCCTGTTCTAGGCATTTTTTAAGTTGATCTTCGTTATAAATAGATTGTCTTCTATCTTAATGCTAAAGCTGCCATTAATAATTTTGGTCAATTCTTGAACATTGTGTAGGCCAATCCCCATACTTTTATTATGGCGTGAATTATCTTGCGTGTGAAAACGTAGCGGTAATTGCTCTACTTTTGTGATTTCGCCGTAGTAATCATTCTTACAAATAAATGCTATTTCAGAATGGTCACATTTTAAAATGACCGTAATATGAGCCTTCGCATACTTCAACAAGTTACTCATAATATTATCGATAATTCTTTTTAAAATGATTTTGTCATTATGAATAACAATATTGTTTTCGATTTGTAAATCAACTTGAATTCCCTTTTGTTCAAACTGTTCATAGTATTGAAAGAGCTGTTCCAGTAAAAATTGTGATAACAGTATCGGTTCAGAGACAATAGCAAATTTCTTTTCTTGAATTAGATTATAGTCAATCAAACCGTTTAAATAGTAATTTACTGATTGTAAGCTTTTATCAATTTTGCTTGCTAATTCATGATGAGCTTCATCTTTTAATAGTAGCTGTGTATATCCAGAAGCAACAGTTAATGGCGTTTTTAAGTCATGTGTTAAACTCGTCATAATTTGATGCAATTCCAGTTCACTTTTTTGCTGCTGAATTTTCAATTGTTTATTTTGTTGTATGAGCTGATTACATTGTAAAACATGCTTTTTTATGATGAAATTATTTGTTGAAATCGTAATTTCGGCATTGGTATCATTCGAAAAAATATAATGCATTTGAGCGTTAATTGATTTTATCTCTTTCACTATAAATATTACATAAAGCAGTAAAACGAAGCTGATAAAAATAGAGACTATGACCATCACTTATCCCCCATGAGCCTTATACCAACGCCCCACACCGTTTCGATATATGCATGGTCTTGATCATACTGCTGCAGCTTTTTCCGAATCGTTCTTATATGTACATTTATAGTGTTTTCATCTTCTAGATATTCTTTTTGCCAAATTAATTCATATAACTCCTGTTTCGAAAAAATACGTTTTTGATGTCGCAAAAGTAACTCTACTAGCTGATATTCCTTTTTCGTGAATTGAATGGGATTGCTATGAATGCTAGCACTTTGACTAGAAATGTCTAATACGAGATTTTTAAATTGTAATACCTCATTTGCACTTTCTGTTTCAAGTGTGCCCTTATATGCATTATTACGTAGCTGAACATCAATCCTTGCCTTTAACTCATCTATGTAAAAAGGTTTTGTCATATAATCATTTGCACCATTTTTAAGTAATTCCACGACTTTATGGCGACTCTCTAATGCGGTTAAAATGATGATCGGCACATTCAACGTTTCTCGAATATTAACCATTACTTCTTCCCCGCTTAATCCTGGCAACATAAGATCGAGTAAAATCAAATCATACGGTCTTTCCTTTAGCTTATATATCGCTTCTGTTCCTGAAAATGCAAAATGCAATTCATAGTCATGATGCAACGTTCGATTGAGAAGCTCTGAAATTTCTTGATCGTCTTCTATAATTAATATTCGCTCCATATTCCCTCCACAAAACAAACCATTATTTGGATTTTATGTATTAATTATATCAAAGTCATTTAGATTCTTACGTGTTATTTGTCATTTGGCTAAAAATAGCTCTTTTCGATTTTCTACAGCGTGCTTCTTAGAAAATCATTTCGATAAATATACTGTTAGGTGACTTATAATCAATTGCAACGCATCTTGTTGTGACATGTTATCAGTAAGTAAATACTCCCCTTCAACACCGAGAACATCATGTGGATTCCACCATTCTCGCAATGCCTCCGCGCCAAACTCTAATCGTTTATCTCTTGTATTGTGACGGTTAACCGTTTCCTCAAAAGATAAATCAAAATAATAAACATGCGCTTTATGGTCAAAAAATTCAATTAAGCCTTTTAGCATGTCCCCATAACGTCCCTTGTTCAAAATTCCTTCTACAATGACAATCTCACATTTCCCCTTCCCATATTCTGCTATTTGGCGCATTAGCTCAATTGAAAGATTTCCTTCATGATCGGGAGCTTTTAACATATCCCGACGTACAACATCCTGTGAAACGAGTAACGTCCCTTGTCCAAAATGCTGTTGCAAGCTTTTTGCAGTCGTTGTTTTCCCGCTGCCAGAATTACCTCGGATGATAATTAGCTTTGATTCCATTCATTAGAGCCCCCTTCATTTTATAGCCACTAAATAGAACAAAATTTTTTCGGATATTAAAATAATATTATGCTAAAATTAGGAATATTAATATTATTCCACAATTAAAACAATATAGAAATGGAGAATGACTTAGACAATGGATGATACAGCAAATATCCCCGAACAATATAGAACGCTACATGGCGAAAGAATTACATTACGCCCATTTAAAATGGAAGATTTAGAAGATTTATTTGAATTCACAGCAGATGAGGAAGCGACACGTTATCTTTATGCCGCGCATCAGGATAGTGAGCAAGCAAAACGAATGCTAACGAATTATTATTTACAAGAACCGTATTGCAAATATGCAGTGGAGTTAAAGGATAGTAAGAAAATGATTGGTACGGTCGAATTCCGTATAAAAGAATACGATCAAAACGCAGAAATTGGTTATACGTTAACGCGCACATATTGGGGAAATGGCTATATGTCAGAAGCCCTCGCATTAGTTTTAGACATTGCCTTTAACAAGGTACAGCTAGCGAGCGTTTATGCACAATACGATGTTCGCAACGAGGCATCAGGGAAGTTATTAACACGTCTTGGTATGCAGCGTGATGGTGTATTACGAAAAAATAGAATGGTCAATGGTGTGTTAACAGATACTGTCCATTGCTCGATTTTACGAGAAGAATATGTGAAATAATATTTGCCTCTTAATATCAAACTCGTTTTAACTATTAACGGAGGTACATCAATGAAGAAACATGTAAAAGACGCTGCAGTGATTGCATTCGTATTAATCATCATTAAATTAGCATTCAGACTCATTCCGCCCGCCGATCGATTCTTTAGTCTTTTTGAAGACGGCATTTGGATTGGACTTGGCGTTATACTTACTTCGTATACCCTCCTTTTTATTATTATTCTTATCGTACTTATTGTTGTGAAAAAGCGGAAGAAGCAAGATAGCATACATGTTGGGGAATAAATGAAATTGTTTTGAAGATTAATTTTCGCAAAAAGCCACTTCACAGCTGTGGCTTTTTGCTAATGTCCGCTATTTACCATTTGGTGTTTCCATTTCATCAATTGATTTTATATTATCATTTAAGGTTGAATCGTATGAGCAAGTTCATAAGGTTTTTGCGTTTTCAAATAGTATTCTTCTGCCACCCAATATCTATTATTATATTTCTCAAACCTTGCTTCTAAATCCCCAATATATGTATCACGTTGAAGTACACGGTCGTATCTGAGCTCTTTCGGACAATCTAAGAATAGAATATAATCATAGTAATTTCGCCATTCATCCCGTAAAAGAAAGATACCTTCGATAATTACGATGCTGTTTGTTGATACGTGTATTGTTTTATTGATATGTGTATCCTGTTCTTTTTGATAAAAGGGCAAATTTAAAAGTGAAGCATTTTGTTGTAATTTTTGATATAGCTGTTCTTTTAAAAATTGGACATCCCACTGCAATTGATAGTATTCAAACCATTCTTCGTGTCCTGTATTATACCGTTTGGATCTTTCAACAATATGGTCATCAATATGAATGATTACGATATTATTTAGATTGTCATTCAGATGTTTTACAAGTGTCGTTTTTCCAGCACCCGATAGCCCATCTAGCGCAACGATATAGGGTCTTGTTTTAATATGTTTTTCGTATCCCGCTTGAATTTGATGAATCAAGTGATTATATTTGTCCAATTAAATTAGCCCCTTCAACTATTGGATTTATGGTGCTCCCCATCCATCAACGCACTAACGACGAAACCGCAATGCTCCACACAATTAACATGAACGAAAATGTTAACCAGAAGGTATTATTAATCGTTGGTTCATCATTTTTTACTTTTTTAATGATCGTTACTAGGTTTAGACAAAAGATAATCGCTAAAATCGGCATGACAAACACACTAATAAATATAAATACGCTCATGTTTCACTTCCACAATTATTGCACCAAATTTTCACATCAACTTGAGTCCTATCATTTTTCCATTTGTAATACTTCATCGCTAATAATGGCCTGAATTTCATCATTTCCAATCGCACCATTATGGAATGTATTCGAATCCACCCAGTACAGCTGTCTAAATGAAACACCGTTATTCAATTCAATGTCTAAAAATACACGTGCCCCGTCTAGCTTACCTGCTTTATTTAATGACTGGACATCTTGTAATTTTAGTTCATAAAAAGCAGCAATAAATTTATCCACAGAGACCTGTGAAAATGTATGCATACGGGTTCCATCTTCGGTACTTTCAATATGAATATTCTTTACCAACTGATCGATCGGGTACAGTTCTCCAGCCGTTTTTGCCTGTTTATTTTCGCTCGCTACATAGACAACGTCATCTGCCACAACAAGTAGCTCGCTTGGATAGCCTTTGATTTCATAAATGCTTGTGCCTTCTGTTAAAAATGCCGCATGACCATTTTGCATCTTGTGATTACTGCATGCACTGTCGGCCATTCTGTACGTCACTTTCCCAAGCTCTTTGCCTTTTTCAATCGTTATCGGCGTATTTTCGTGTGCTGGCTCTGGAAAATGGTGCTCGTACTTGATATCATCAATCATCAGCACATCCACCCATTCAATAATTGTATTTGGCGGACAATTGTTAAAGGGATTGCTTGTATTGCAAGAAGCTAACAGCACCGAGCACATCATTAGCAAAACTAGATTTTTCATAGCTTTCATTCGAACACCTCCTACTCATTAGACTCCCATGTAAAAGATTAGTTACAAAAATTTAGGAAGTAGTGTTGATTCACAGGTGGATTCATTACTCAAAAACCTGATCAATGGCATCCCGGTCATAATCCAATATCCAATCATTAAACTGTTTATATAGTGGCTTAAGCGTTTCGACACGGCTCGCTAAAACGTCGCAGCCCCGGTCATCATAGACATGGAAAATCGTTTGCGTGCGCATGTTTAGTACATAAACTCGGTGTGGAATATTCGGCTTCACGCCCAAATCTGCATGCACAATGGCACGCATTAATTTGAAGTACGCAATGTCCTGTACTTTGCAGGCGATTTCAAATCGAATAAACGTTGCCTCGTCTTCTACATATGAAGTGGCAGCTATACGAAAGCGCTCTTTGCTTGGTAAAAACGGGCTTAAATTTCTACGTTTCAAATCCCCCTCAAATGCATCCATCACGACAATACAATCATCCTCTGGTGCATGTAACGCTCTAAACAAACTGATTGTGCGGTCATAACTCCCAGCTATGTATGTACTTTCATCCTGCTCTTGGGGGTCCCCTAGCTCAAATCGAATTGCCGGCTGCCATTCATAAAATAACCCTGGTTTTAACACTAAGCCTGGAAAATCACTTGCTAAATAGGTTGTACTGTTCATGTCATCTACCTTTCTAAATTTAAAAGACGCTAGAAAAACGAGAGTGAATACCTCATACTATTATTATATTCAGAAAATACAGATTAGAGCAACGTAAGACGCTCATTTGAAACGGAGGAAGAAACCATGTCTTCAGGTGCAACACAGGTTAATATAGGGGATATTATCGCAACACTGATTATGATGGGCTTACTAATCATCATTCCAGTTGTGTTAGCCATCTTTTTTATAACCTACAAGAAAAATGCAAAGAAACAAAGCATGGAGAACCAGCAAATTACCGCGCTCGAAAAGCAGGTGGCGGAATTACAGAAGCGTATCGATGAGCTGGAAAAATAAATGCGCTTCAAATGATGCACTTATTAGCACAAAATTAAATAGCACTTCATCCTATTTAGAAGTGCTATCTCATTCATGTATACAACTACATATTCCTCCGCGCCTATATGATGCCACTCAATTATCTACTAAAATTACCGTTTAATAATAAAAGCATATAACTAACAGCAAAAACGTATAACGCAATTTTAGTTAGCATATAAATTGAAAATTCAAATGCGGTTAGTGTTCTTTTTTTCTTCATTTTTTTAAAGTGACTATAATAATAGATCGCACACAAGAAAAGGATTATCGCTGATATTTGAAAGGTGTTTTCCAAAAAGCTAACCAAAAAATCATCTCCTTACATAATGTATACAAGATCTGTTAGCTCATTAGAATCTGGTTCAGCAAAAAAGACACTTCCCCTTCTAATTAAACAAGAAATTCCTCAAGAATCTAAAAAAATAACATAACGGAATATAATTATTAAAAAATGACGACAATGCAATTTGTAATATATTTTTTACTTTATGTAATAAATGCATTACATTTTGAATAAAATGGAGTTAGTAATAAATTTTTCGAATTTAGTTAAGATCAGTTGTGAAAAGAGGGATAGTGTGCTTGATAATAAAATTCATATTGGGAGGGCTGAAAAAAAAATGACTCAACAACAACTAGCGGATGCAGTGGGAGTTAGTAGGCAAACAATAGTAGCCTTAGAAAAAAATAAATACAATCCGTCACTGATATTAGCTTTTAAAATTTCTGATGCTCTTGGCAAAGAAATAACAAGTATATTTGAGTACAAGGAGGAAAAATAATGCTTACCGTCATTACAGGTTTAAT
>SMEP01000302.1_pt1 | contig 12611 bp, 18 predicted proteins | sample 2456231 | NCBI WGS metagenome assembly SMEP01 (sample SAMN10132595, study PRJNA489261) | soil metagenome | isolation source: day1 control-silty clay loam soil ammended with raw manure from dairy cow... | place: USA | collected 2015-05-15
ACAGATTTACGGAATTAGGTCGACCACTTACCCAAGTTACGCCTTAAATTTGGCTCAATTAGGGGCGCTTTGCATTTCAAATCTTTGTGCAACAAAGCCATTCGTGGTTATTTGCAACAGTGCCAATAAGAGTTCAAATATTCTATTTAATTGTCATTAAACCGGATTCTGGCAGGGTGATATATGGAAAATTTGGACGAATTAAAAAGCCTGCATTTGCGGGCTTTTTAATGTCTGGTTTGGAGTTAGTTATTTTTCTTTTCTAATTTTTGGGCAACGGCTAATTCACATTCTAATTGGTGGAAGCTGACCAGATCTGCCGATGTACTTAACTTGCCATTTTCACGGTCGAAAATAAAAGAGACAGAACATTTTTGATTTTCCTGATCGGTGATTTGAACACCGTAATACCAGGTTTCCGCATCGCTAATCACTACGACGTTTTTAGTCTCACCTAAATTTTCTTTTAATACCGCCTGAGTTGGGGTGCTAATTGCACTAGCAATAAAATCTAATGAAACAGGTTTGTGCTCAGTGATTTTAGAGGTGATTTCTGGACTAAACAGTTGGTAATCATTACTGATTAACTGTTCATGATTATGTGCGTTTGCCAGTGATGCTGCGGATAGTGCTAATGTCAGCGTGATTAACTTGATTTTCATATTGTATCCCCATGATTCGAATATTTTAAAGTTTGAGTTTCTTTCAAATTTCTAAAATCATATACGATCTTAAAAATAATAAAGGGTTTGGAGATAAAATCTCATTTTTTTGTTTCACTCTGATGGGCATGCTGTTCCACAGTGGGAAAATATGCAGTCAGATCTTTAAGGATTTTGGGACCAATATATCGGAGACAGTTTATTTAACTGATGTTACGCATCCATTCTATATGTTGTAAATTTTAAAAAAATCGACCGCAAAATGTAGTGGCGAAGATGCTCAAAAATACACTTATTGCGTAACATCAGTTATTTAAGTTAGGCTGCCAGTTTAGATTTGCTAAAATTTACATAACGCACGTTAGACAAATTGAGAAAAAAGCCAGTTCAATATGTACTGGCTTTTTAGTGTCACGTATATAAATCTAAGAATTGTTTTAATCGTTGCTAAGATGATGTTTCACGGCTTCTAAACCATTGATTTAAAGTTCAGGATTTTGACTGGCATGACCTTACTTTGGCGTGTGCTCTAAAATTACATTAGGCCATTCAGTAAAGTTATAAACCCTAAATAGAAATGTCCGGTTTTCCATCCGATCAGGAATAACAATATTATTAATAAAAAACAATAAATTAAATAGTTGCTTAGTTTTCATAATGTATATATAGTGTATATACATTTTATTGTTTTAGTGCCTTTGGGAATAAATATCTTATGACTGATCAACCCAAAAAAATAAAGGCCAACAAAAAAGATGGGCAACTCTTAATTCGCATTAACAGCACTCAACGTGATGAGTTCATTCAATTGTGTGAAGCTATGGACACCAGTGCCGCTAGAGAATTAAGAAAATTTATCAGTAGTTTTATGAAAAAAAATCAGTCAGCGGATATTCATACCAAGGAGTGACATCATGTCGAAGCAAGTTAAAATCTTGAAACAGAAGATCAAAGCACGTCTTGAAAAGATTTCAAAACACAAAAACAAGTTAAATAAGCTCAAAAAGCAGCTTAAAAAACAGAAGTAATAGTGAGAATTAGTCTCACTAGAAAGTAAAAAAAAAGCTGAATTTCCTATTAGGAAATTCAGCTTTTTTCATTATTTACTGTCGGGACTATACCAGCTCAGAAATAATATCTGCCAATACTTCGTCTGCTTGCGAAGTACTTTTCACAGAAGAAATTTCCTTTTTAATTTTAGTGAGAGATTTCCCCCGTTTCTTTAAAAGAAAAAACGGTTTTATTTCCTGTGAGGATTAGAGGGGTAAGATTAGAGACTTCGCCTATTTTTAAGAATAGCTCTGCCACTCTGACTTGATGAGCATAAATAGATCGTAACTTTTGGGTAATTTCTAAAGCAGTCCGTTTATTCATAAATATATCCATTAATTTTATTAGATTTTTTGAACATTTTAATTCTTATAAACCCAATCTTAACAGAACCAGTATCGATGAGTAAATGCCTATACAGCATCTTCAATAAATTGGCTGGGCTACAGCAGAATGAAGTCGTTGATAATAAAAGATTAGGTTCAGTTCTGGCGCATATCCAGCAACAGCATGAAGAGTTGGAGAAACAGAATAAACGCTCCCGGGCCAAGAAAAGTATGCCAAGCCGTAAAGCTCAGAAAGCCGATATTGAACAAAGAAAGTTAAATCCTGTGCTTGACTCTTGTAGTTAAAAACAGGACATTTTAAATGGTTTATCGCATAGACATTTTAATTGGTGAATAACAGTAATCATAACTTTTGCCCCATTTGTGATGGATTAATCTATCTCGATTCTACTGAATCGGATCATCGGATTGCCAAAGCCGTAGGTGGGCAAGGTGTTCTAGAGAATGGTCTGCTGGTTCATCCCATCTGTAATAGAATGAAATTAGAGCGGATTTGTTTGGTGAATTACTGTATTAATCAACAGAGCGATGAGCTCATTTTTGCAGATGTATCAATGATTAATCACATGATTTAACTTTTGATACATTCAGCCAATGTGGTTATTTTTAATTCAGTCCAGAATCACAACCAGAAACTAGCAGTAGTTTCTGAATGACCGTCAAGGTCCTTAGTTTTGCCCATAGATTCCCTCTGTGGGCTTTTTTTTGATCAAAAATTGTATAGATGCTCTAAAATAAACCTTTTAGCATTTCATAAGCAATTAGGATTAAGGCTGAGACCATCAGCACAACAAAAATGAGTTCCACTCTAGTTAACATATTAATTCCTTTTACTTTTCACTTAATTTATATAGCAGTTAAGTCGCAGCAGCAATGACATAACATGACATAGAAAATAATCAAAAAGACAGAATTTGGATTATCTCATCGATGAAAACCTATCAAATTTCGTCTAAAGAGTAGACCTGGTATCTTGGAGCTTGTCGTGATTAGCGTCTCTAAACTGCTATAACAGCAGTTTAGAATTTTAAATATTTCACATGAACTGGAAACCTTCTTTGTAATTAAATATATTTTCACTTGGTATCTAAATTTTGATAGAATTAATTAAAACTTTAGAGTTTAAGTGGAAACAGTGAGAAAAACTAATATTCGACGTGATAGCTACTTAAAATTTCTGAATACATGGCAAAACCGTGATGTCATTAAAGTGCTTTCGGGTGTACGTCGCTCTGGAAAATCCACCTTGCTGGCGATGTTTCAACAAGACCTAAAAGCACAGGGGGTACAAGCCGAAAACATCATTGTCATCAACTTTGAATTTATGGAATTTGAAGAACTCACCGATTACCGTAAACTACATGATTATGTATTGTCAAAAGTTGATGAAAGCAAGAAAAACTATGTTTTTTTAGATGAAATACAACATGTTACCAATTTTGAAAAAGTAGTCGACTCTTTATATGTTCGGGATTATATCGATTTATATATTACAGGTTCAAATGCATTCTTTCTGAGTGGAGAACTTGCGACTTTACTCACAGGACGCTATATCGAGCAACATGTTTTACCCTTGTCATTCCAAGAGTTTAAACAGTGGCATATTGAAAATAATCCGATCATCCAACAATTATCCAATCGTGATTTGTATGCCATGTACACGCGAAGTAGTTTCCCCTATACGCTTGCCATGACCAGCCAGCAGGAAACCTATGATTACTTGCAAGCAGTCTATGCCAGTGTAATGTTTAAAGATGTTATTCCCCGTTTAAATACTGCCGATATTAACTCTCTCGAGCGTGTCGCAAGATATTTGGCAAGCGTGACAGGCTCACCCATTTCCATCAATAAAATTAAAAATACCTTTGTTTCAAGCGGGGTTAAAATCTCATTTGAAACAGTGAAGCGCTATATTCGGGGCTTACAGGACAGTTTGCTATTTTATAGCGCCGCACAGTTTAAAGTACGTGGGCGTGAGTTATTACAATCCTCTGAAAAATACTATTTAGTTGATGTTGGATTGCGCCGCATTATGTTGCCTGATGCTAATGCTGATCAAGGTCATATCTTAGAAAATGTGATTTATCTTGAGCTTGTCAGACGAGGTTATACGGTCTATGTAGGGCGGATTGATGAATATGAAATTGATTTTGTTGCTGTCGATACTTTACAGAATTTAACTTATTATCAGGTGGCATTAGAAACCCTCAATGAGGAGACACTAAGCCGAGAGTTACGTCCATTACAGAAAATTTCTGATTCATATCCCAAGTATTTACTTACCTTAGACACGATCGGGACTGAAGCCAATTATAATGGTATTGTAAAAATGAACGCTCTTGATTGGTTGCTGTCTGAAAATAAGTAAAGTGGAGTCTACTTAGGTTAGTTAAAACACACTCTGTTTCGGCCATTATTTTTAGCTTGGTATAAACGTTGATCTGCGGTTTCTAAAGCACTCATTAACTGGGACTCTGCATCTATTTTGGCGGCCCCAAAACTTGCAGTCACTCGAATCTGATGAACAAAAAGGTGCCCTTCAATCTTTTTACGTAAGCGTTCCAGCAAAACAAAAGAAGATTCTTGATCTGCACTTTGCAATAATACAATAAATTCTTCTCCGCCAAATCTGCCGGCAATATCACCTTGCCGAATGTTGGATTTTAATAGATTTGCAATTTCCAATAGGATGTTGTCCCCGACCACATGCCCCCAGGTATCATTGATCTCCTTAAAACTATCAAGGTCACACATCACCAGATAGACTTCACCGTGCTGCAATTCATTAAACAAATCTTTGGTTTTTTCTAAAAAACCATTGCGGTTATACAGCTTGGTTAAAGAATCTCTCAACCTTTCTTCGTTAATGATATCAAACCGTTCTTTTACCGCTACCGCTGAAACTATAATTGCAAACCACAGGCTGAGGAACAGATTGACAGCAATCATGGTCATCCACCATGTTGTTGTTGCCAAGGCGACGTTTTGCACATTTTGAAAATATATAATGACAATTGAGGTTCTAAGCACCCCATAAGCAAATAAGAGAAAATAACTCGCACATAAAAGCATTTCTAAGGCGTAGGTTTTTTTAAATAAAACATAGATTTTTGGAAGTGCTAAAGCTTCCAAGCATAAAATCATAATATTAATGGTGACGATGCGGGGCCACAACTGTTCATCGACATGGGTAAAATATAACAGTGACCCCATACCCACTACAATCAAAGTGCTTGCTACAAATATATTTGATTTTGAATTGGCTTTTAACAGCATGCCATGGGCAACGGCCCAAGCACCACCTAAATAAAAAAGTGCCAGCCATGGCGCGGTCAGCCTCAGTTGAGCATTACTCATCAGTGTCTGTGCGGCTAATCCTATGGATGGAAAAATGCAAGCCAAGCCCATCCAGAATAAATATTTAGGCGCTTGAAAGCCTAGATGCGTAGCAATAAAAACAGCACCTATCAGACTTAAACAAATCGGATAAGCTAATAAAAAATATTGGATATCTGGTAGATGTACGTCTTGTATGACCATCCAAAGCTGTGTGATTTTTATTCTAAATTGTTTAGAAAGAATTAGCTAATCATTCTTATTTTTAACTTAAGCTACGAAATACTGTCCGCTAAAAAATCATTGCACCGACAATAAAACACAACACCCCAAAAGCGATCCAAAGCCAGACAGTTGATCTGGATGTCTCCATACTTGGGCGATGCAATCGTGGTGGTTGCTGAGATGTATTCTGTGGGGTATTCGGGCTATTTGTATAGGGGTGATGTTTGGAATAAGAGAGTCCTGTTCCTGGAATGCCCACGCTGGTTCGAGTGCCTTTTTTACCAATATTTAGAGAAGCACCGGGTTTGCCAATGCTCGCACTGCTGATGCCCTTATGCGTCAGATTAATTTTTAATCCGGGTAGCAGTTTAATACTCTTGTGAAATCTAAAGCCCATATTCCCCCCATTTGCAAAACCAGTTCGCTGTGTATTTTAGTTGATATAGCTAAATACTAAATAAATCACCACAGTGATCTTTAAATAATTTATCACTATCTGCAACTCTAAATTTATTTCGAACAGATTTCACTCTAGACCACATTTTTTCGATTGGATTTAAATCAGGACTATATTGGGGTAACCAAACTAAATAATGACCTACTTTTTTCAGGAGTTCTTGTAATTTTTGACCTTTATGAAAAGAAGCATTATCCATAATTAAAACACTTTTTTTCTTTAATTTTGGTAATAAATCGTGTTCAATCCACCCTTCAAACACTTAGGTCGTAATCGTGCATTCAAAAGGACAAAGATGGCGTACAGATCATGAAAGACTACATGGCCTCAGGATCTTTTGCCCGTAGCCGGGAACAGATGGAAGCCTCAGCTTCGATGGTTTTTGTGGGGAATATCAACCAAAGCGTTGAATCTCTGGGCAAAACCAGCCATCTGTTGGCACCTTTCCCTGAAGCCATGATCGATTCAGCATTCTTCGATCGTTTTCATGCTTATATCCCCGGCTGGGAAATTCCGAAGATGCGCCCGGAGTTTTTCACCAACCGTTATGGATTGATCGTTGATTATCTGGCTGAATTCTTCCGGGAAATGCGCAAGCGTAGCTTTGCAGATTCCATTGAGAAGTACTTCAAACTCGGTAACAACCTGAATCAGCGTGATGTGATCGCCGTTCGCAAGACGGTTTCCGGATTGATGAAGCTACTCTACCCACACGGTCAGTTTAATAAAGAAGATGTACGCCAGTGTCTGGAATATGCGTTGCAGGTGCGCCGTCGTATCAAAGAGCCGCTGAAGAAAATTGGTGGCATGGAATTCTATGATGTTCATTTCAGCTATATCGATAATGATACCTTAGAAGAACATTTTGTATCGGTAAAAGAGCAGGGTGGTGGTGGACTGATTCCCGAAGGTCCAGCCAAGCCAGGTTTCTTATATACCATCGGGCTCAGTAATAAAGGCATGCCGAGGTTATACCGCTTAGAACTTCAAGTCACCAAAGGTTCAGGAAAGCTGGCGACATCAGGCTTATGGAATTCAAGTAGTGCCAAGGAGCAGGACAAAATTGCATTTGACTACTTCAAGGCCAATGCATCCCGGATCTCGGGTGGCAGTAAGGTGCTGGAACATGACTTCCACTTACATGTGGTGGAATTACAGAATACCGGCCCGCTCAGCCATCTTGCTCTGCCAAGTTTAGTGGCTTTTGCTTCTGGCCTGTTAGGACGATCGGTACAAAGTCAGATGGTGGTACTGGGTGATATGAGCTTGGGTGGTTCTGTGACACCGGTGGAAAGTATTGCTGAGTGTCTTCAGGTGGCTTTTGATGCGGGTGCCAAGAAGGTTGCTTTGCCAATGAGTAGTGCGGCAGATATCCCAATGATTCCTGTGGAACTGTTTATCAACTTCCAGACCAACTTCTATGCGGATCCTGTGGATGCGGTATTTAAAGCTTTGGGTGTGGATTGAAGGTAGTCGTATTTTAAGATGATGAAATGGCTCTTTATAAATATTTAACAATATCAATAGATTGATGAATAAAATAACTGAGCCATTTTTTTAAATAGGGTGAAATTTTGCTGCCTGGAAAAGCGATGGTATTTGATAGAGATGAGAGCAAGTGAATAAAGTTGTTAAAAAACAAATCGCTTTTTTGATTGTCCTGGTTTGTGGTGTCGGCTTCTATAATTATAAGACGACACAACCACGGCAACAGCCTGATGAATCAATACAGCGAGCTCAACAAAGAGAAGCGGAGTTTATGCAAAGAAGGGCTGAATATATTGCGAAACATGGTGAACCCAGTGCTGTTGCGCAGAAAATGGATGAGGCATTTGCTCACAAGAATGGTACCCAGCTCATTGAACCACCCTCTACAATCCTTAAGGACTGAATAAATTGACGATTCAATTGCTCGATCAAGCAGGGCAGCCAGACATTGGCTCATTTTAGGCGCTTGGAGCGAGGAATCCATCAATCTGCTGTAATTCAAACCGTCCGCTTCGACACTCACAAAAGTGCGTATTCTAAAAGCGGAAATTTTTACTTTGGAGCAACCGGACATTTCTATTTGGGGCTGACACCCGAATTTTGTATATGAGGGTTTATGTTAAATAAAAGATATTTATTATTTCTTCAAAAGTAAAAAACTACCTAACAGGCTAATGCTGATCAGTTAAGAATTTCAGAACTAAAATTATGTTCAATAACACATAAAATTAGATCAATTAAAATTCAAAAATAAGGAAATTTAGATTTATTTTTAATCTAAATTTCCTTAACTGACTGGCATTAACCTAACAGGCGGTTTTTTATCACATACTGCTAATTATCAGTATTTAAAGCTATAAAATTTGGCGGTTTATCTATGACTTGCATATGGGAAAAAATCATCATTCCCGAAATTAAAAACATCAATATTGTTATTACAGAACTATATAATCGCATTCATTATTTATCAATCTAACTCAACTCTACATATTACCTTATATTGTTACATTTACAATAAAAATATGATTTTACTGAATTTTTTAATTAATTTAATCTTATTTTATTAGTTTAATAAATATATATATAAGAAAACTTGATTTTTACTATTTTTAGTGTATAGTTAAGTTAACTAGAAAAAAGTCTTGTTCCGGTAAATCTTCTTTAAGTATCGCAGTTTTAGTCATAATCCTTCGTTTTTTCAGATTTTAAGTCGCTTCTTTATTATTTCAAAGTTATTAATCAGTCAATAAAATGACTAAAAAATTATTAAAAATTAGTAGGATATATTATGTCAAACTCAAATGTTGTTAAAGGTACTGTTAAGTGGTTTAACGAAACTAAAGGTTTTGGTTTCATTCAACAAGAATCAGGTCCAGACGTTTTTGCTCATTTCAGCGAAATCGCGAATTCAGGTTTCAAGACCTTATTTGAAGGCCAGCAAGTTGAATTCAGTGTAGCTCAAGGTCAAAAAGGACCGAATGCTGTAAATATTGTTGCTATCTAAGTAATAATAAGCAGTAATAAAAAGCACTCATTAGTGCTTTTTTTATACTTTAAAATGTTTTCAAAATTGAAAAAATTTCTAAAAAATAGGATATAAGTTGTTAAAAATAAATGATTTAATTGCAAAATCTAAAAATGGTACTGAAATTATTGTTTCATTAATTCCTCTACATAAAATGCAAAATACACGTCAAGGTTTAAAACAAATTGAAGTCGGTAAAAGAGTTCTACTGGAATCTGGAATCGAGGTTGATTTAAATTTGGATGGTCGTACATTTTACACTTCTCTAAATCAGCTATTTAAATTAAATGATAAAGTTGTGTATCAATAAAAATAATAAACATCAATGGTTTATGTGGACTTTCCACTGCAATTTTTTTTAAGGGGATATATATGTTTAAACAGACTCTCAGCATCAAAGACCAGTTTGGCGTTAAATACGCTATTCAAGCTACTGTGGATCATGATTTTGCCACCACCCAATCTCATTCGAATATAAAACATATCACCGTCGATGGTGAAGATATTCGACCTAGTTTTGAAATGCTTTTTCAAAGTACTTTAAGTGGAAAAATATTCAAAATCATCTAGAAATATAATTTCTATAAAATCCATAGTCTGGATCAAATATCAGAACCTGCTCGCTATTATGCGGGTTTTTTTATAGCTCATATTTATATTTGTAAGCCTCTGCTTATGCGAAACGAGAGTTCACAGCTCTCGTTTTTTTTGTTCTAAAACTGCTAAAATTCTTATACGCCATTGACGTACTTAAACCTATTTTATTTATTGAAAACAGTATTTTTACCAAGCAAATCAAAGAGCTTGTGAGTGATGAAAGGTATCGTCAGCTCCAGCAAGATCTCTTGGTATAGCCTGATCAGGGCGATTGAATCAAAAAATGGTGGTGGAATTCGTAAAGCACCTTGTGCTCAAGGCAATAATGGTAAAAGTGGCGGTATCCGGGTGATCTATAAAGCGTACAAAATAGCCTAAATTTTATCCACAGCAATTGGGGATAGTTTTCGCCCTGGAAGAGCTGATAACTTTGGGGAAATTCCAAAATTGAGCATTTTTTAATCTATTGGGACTTGCGCACTATTATTTATAGATTCTCTGTGGCAGCAGATGATTTTTATCGACGCAGATTCAAATCCCAAGTGCGACACATTTGTAGTTAGTTGAAAAAGTTAGGTGAACCGTACCGGGTTTGTCGGAGGCGAATTTCGAGTAATTTATGGGACAGTTTTGTCACTGCTTTTAAAATTATAAGCAATCGATTGGTAAGTTCTTTACTGTAGGTATTGAAGGTAATAATTGCAGAATCAGGCATCGGCTCAGGCGTGGATTTAGGAGAAGCTGTAATTTTTCGAAAAAGTTAGAAAACCACTTTAAGGCTTTCGATTTAACCTTCTTCCACATCAATAATGGCTGCATTTAATCCCAGCATACTTTTTGAAACACCACCACTTCAATTCAAACAAATTTTAAGAAAAAATCTAAAAAAATTCTCTTTAGAATCTATAGGAAAAACCTAATAAGAATCAAGAACATATACCAAATGATAAAATTTTAAATATTAATGGAATGACTTTAAATTCACTTTTATAACTAAGCAAAGCCACAATTAATCAGAAATTATGATAAGATCAGCTTTCTTAAAAAATGTATTTTTTATAAAGATGAATTGCTTAGGTAATTTTTACTGTCTTTAGCACATTTTATTATTTTTTCTTTTTTTTAATTCACATCCTATTTTGAACAGATTTTTAATCGCTCAATTTAGGATTGTATTTGCTTATCTTTATAATGCTTATATTTCAAATCCTAAATTGTGACACTCAAAATTGGAGAGGTAATTAAGAACTCAAAACTAATGGAGATAGCAATGGATCGAATTGCAATTATTGGTGCTGGCCCAAGTGGCATGGCCCAATTAAGAGCGTTTCAGTCAGCAAAGGCCAAAGGTCTACAAGTTCCTGAAATTGTATGTTTCGAAAAACAAAATGATTGGGGCGGGCTATGGAACTATACTTGGCGCACTGGTATAGATGAACATGGGGAACCTGTCCACGGCAGTATGTACCGCTATTTATGGTCAAATGGCCCCAAAGAAGCGCTAGAATTTGCCGATTATACTTTTGATGAACATTTCAAAAAACCAATCGCTTCATATCCACCACGTGCAGTACTGTGGGATTACATCAAAGGCCGTGCAGAAAAAGCACAGGTCAAAGATTTAGTTCGTTTCAATAGTGCCGTTCAGCATATTGCCTATGATGAAACAACGCAAAAATTCACGGTAGATGTCGAAGATTATGCACAACAACAGCATTATTCAGAACAATTTGATTATGTTGTCGTTGCATCTGGACACTTCTCTACCCCACGCGTTCCTGTTTATGAAGGCTTTGATCAATTCCATGGTCGCATTTTACACGCACACGACTTCCGTGATGCGCTGGAATTTAAAGGCAAGTCTGTGTTATTGGTTGGCAGCAGCTACTCTGCCGAAGACATTGGTTCGCAATGTTATAAATACGGTGCTAAGCAAATTTACAGTTGCTATCGTAGTAAAGCCATGGGCTTTAAATGGCCTAAAAACTGGTCTGAAAAGCCACAATTACTGCGTGTAGATGAAAATACTGCTTATTTTAGTGATGGAACATCTGCCAAAATTGATGCCATTATTTTATGCACAGGCTATTTGCACCACTTCCCATTTATTGAAGATAACCTACGCCTCAGAACACATAACTGCCTTTATCCGCAGGGTTTATATCAGGGTGTGGTGTGGGAAAAGAATCCTCGCTTGTTCTACTTGGGCATGCAAGATCAATGGTACACCTTCAATATGTTCGATGCGCAAGCATGGTTTGTCCGTGATGTGATTTTGGGCAAAATTGCTTTACCAAGCACGGCAGAAATGCAGAGCCATACGCAGACCTTACATCAAAAAGAGCAGCGCCTATTGAACGATGAACAATCTGCCCGCTTCCAAGGTGACTACATCAAACGCCTGATTGCGCAGACGGACTATCCATCATTCAATATTGATGCAGTGCATGATATTTTCATGCAATGGAAAAAGCATAAAAAAGAAAACATTATGGGCTTTAGAGATAAAGTCTATCGCTCAGTAATGACTGGAAAAATGGCTAAGCCACATCACACGCCATGGTTATATGCGCTAGATGATTCTTTAGAAAACTATTTGGAAGATGAAGCACAACGTGAAGCGATGTAAGGCTTAATCACAAAAAGCCACACAATACGCAGCAAAATAGCCAACAAGCCCCATAAGTTATGGTCATGGGGTTTGTTGTTTGGACTGCCACCACTCTCCGAGACAAATAAGGCCGTACAGCCTTTACGACGTAACAACCCTGATGAACATGAACCTCTCGAAGCAAAGAAAGAAATCCTTTGCCTTAAAGCACCGAACGTTTCAATTGCTTCGGTCGCTTTGCAACATGGATTGAATACAAATCTTGTATCCAAATGGATTCGCTTAATTGATGGTAAGCCAGGGAATGATCGCT
>SMEP01000210.1_pt1 | contig 12497 bp, 12 predicted proteins | sample 2456231 | NCBI WGS metagenome assembly SMEP01 (sample SAMN10132595, study PRJNA489261) | soil metagenome | isolation source: day1 control-silty clay loam soil ammended with raw manure from dairy cow... | place: USA | collected 2015-05-15
GTTCCGTACACATAAAGAAAAAAGTACTAAAGTCGACAAAATATAACAAACTATTTATACTATTAAGATATGTGTTTGTAATAATAAGGCACTAAAAATAAAATTAAAGGAGTTTACAAATGATTGTTGTTGATAAACAAAAATATAATATGGGCATTTATGAAAGTAAAAAAGAAGTGCATGTACAAATTCATGGTTTTTTAAAATCAGATGTAGCCGAGGAATATATCACTGATTTACAAGATACGATAAAAAAAGTTTCGAAAAATAATTATACGTTTGTCGTAGACGCTACCTATCAATCACCGCTACCTACGAAAGTCGCGGCAGAGCTAGGAGAAACACTTATGTTTTACGCTTCATTAGGCTTTAAGGATATTAAAATTGTGAATCCGAAATCAAAAATTGCAACGGTACAAATTCGGAACTCATTAGAGGGGCGCAATTTCCCAGCAACGTTTGTCAATTATTTATCTTAAGTTTAGAGAGAAAATTTACATATATGAGGAGTTTTAAATAGTGAAGACAATGATAGTCGTAGGGTTTGTTTTAAGTTTAGCTGCAGCAATCTATTTCGCTGTACGATATTTTTCGTTAAAACGTCATTATCAATCTGACCAACAAATAATTAATGAAATGAAAAAGTTAGCATCGAACGAACCGGTACAAAAACTTCCCGGCCATACAGTGAACCAAATGACGTTTAATGAATTTCTCGAAGTAACTGGTAGTGTGAAAGAGGACTTTAGTTTATTTGCTGCGAACATTCATGAGAAGAGCAACAAGCTAGAGGAGCACGGTGAATATGCAGCCGAAAAAGCCGATATTGTACGAGCAGCAATCGATGAAGTAGGGCGCGGCCTAAAAAAACAGCTTATTGCTACAGAAGAAAGTTCGGTATCTATTGAAGATATGGCACAGGCGATTGAGGATTTATCAATTCGTGCCAACGAAATTTCAGAGCAGTCAAATACAACGTTACAATTAACAGAGCAAGGTAACGATAAGTTAAAAGATTCGATGGTACAGATGGAACAATTTAATCATACGATTAACACAACATTTGAAGCAATTAAGATTCTTGGTGATCGTTCACAAGAAATCGGGAAAATTGTTCAGGTGATTACAGGAATTTCTGATCAAATTAACTTACTGGCATTAAATGCAGCGATTGAAGCAGCTCGTGCAGGTGAGCATGGAAAAGGCTTCGCAGTTGTAGCAGATGAAGTGCGAAAATTAGCCGAGCAAGCTGGTCAGTCGTCATCAGAAGTTTCAAGCATCGTTAAAAATATTCAATCGGAAACCAATCACGTTGTTACATCAATGCAACAAGGGATGGGGCAGTTCTCTGAAACGAATACAATCATTAATGAAATCGGTACAATGTTTGAACGTATTGTAGACATTACAAAAGTGATTGCAGATAATAACACCAATTCGTCAGCAAGCGCAGAAGAATTATCATCGGGCTCACAGCAAATTAAATCGGCAATGAACGAAATTTCGTTCATCTCAAATGAGTCTGTCGAAATGTTTGAAGAGCTTATCGAAATAAGTGACGATGAGTTACAAACAATGGAAAAGTTATTGCAAGAAGTGAAACAAATGGTTGAATTGAAGGGTATTAAGAATTAAATTGAAATGAATTTAATAAAAGAGGTGCTGAGAATTTCTCAGCACCTCTTTTTACATAATGTACATGTCATTACACAAACTATTTACAGTAGGTGCGTGTTATGAAGCAATACCAAAAAGTAAAACTAATTCATGAAACACTGGGCTTTTCGATTCCAGATGCGAAGGCATTGCTTGAAAAGGCTGGTTAAGAACGAAGGCTTATGCCTTCGCTCTTTTATCCCTTTTCGAAATAAACGTTTTACAGCAAGTATCCATTGAATGCCCAGCCTCTTTTTTGATAAGTGCATCAAAGTCAGCTGAAAATTCCGTAGCTGACTCCTTGGAATTTGTATTAATTTCAATTTTTTCCGCCCCACAAATATTCTCGACTTTGTGGAAAAAACAATTTTCAACCGTACATTTTACCTCAATATTTGGCATTCAGATCCCCGCTTTCAATTGATTTTCTTAAATAGTTTGTCCAAAAAGGATTTGTTTTAACAGAATGAAAATAATCATTAAATAGAAAATATTGCATTAAAGCACTGAATATTGATAAAATTTAGAAAATATAGTTTTTAATTGTAAAAGGGGGATTTTTAGATGACGGTTTTACAGGCATTACTTAAGCAAGCACAGGCAACACCGAATGCAGAGGCAATTGTTTTTGAAAACGAAGTATGGACATATCAAGAGCTTGTAGAAAAAGCACAAAAGATTGCCCAGTTTTTTGTAGAAAAAGGCTATCAAAAAGAGGATATTGTCGCACAGTTTACGTTAAATTCGAATGTATTTATGGCCATTTACTACGGTGTGCAACTTGCAGGATTAACGGTGATGCCAGTAAATACAAAGTTAGCGCCTCCTGAAATTGATTTTATTTTTAGGCATTCAGAGGCAAAAGTGCTAATTTATGATGAAAAAATACAAGCAACGGTTGATGAAACAACCTATGCTTTTGAACATGTAATTTCACTTGCTGAAATTGAAGCAATCTTACAACAGGATGTAATCCCAACGTTGCCACAGCTAGATGCAGAAGATACGGCGGTTGTCATGTATACATCGGGGACAACTGGAAAACCAAAAGGGGTAATGCTCAGTCATCGCAATATTTTTGAAACCGCACAAATTTGGTCGGATTCGATGAATATGACTGAAAAGGACCGCATGTTTATTTGTACTCCGCTATTCCACTGTGCAGGGAGCCATGTTTTTGCGGTACCTACCATTTTAAAAGGTGGCACAGTTATTGTTGAGGAAGCCTTTTCACCTGATCAAACATTGAAAAATTTAGTAGAAATAAAGGCTACTATTTTCTTTGGTGTACCGGCGATGTATACGATTTTACTAAATAAGCCAGAGTTGTCTACGTATAATTTTGAACAGTTGCGCTTATTCTGCTACGGCGCGGCGCCAATGCCATATGAACTTGTAAAGCGTTTAAAGGATACATTTCCAAATGTAAACGTACAAAATTTATATGGGCAAACAGAAAATTCACCTGCTGCAAGCTCGCTACTAGATGATGCGGCACTGATTAAAATCGGTTCAGTAGGTAAGCCATTAGCGCGAACAGAAATTCAGTTGCTTGATCCAAATGGTGAAGTTGTACCACTTGGCGAAGTAGGCGAAATTTGTGTGAAAGGTCCGCAAGTGATGAAGGGTTATTTACGTGCGCCAGAAGAAACGGCGCATACCATTCGTAACGGCTGGCTGCATTCTGGGGATTTAGGTCGCTTTGATGAAGAAGGCTACTTATATATTGTCGATCGTAAAAAAGACATGATTATTCGGGGTGGCGAAAATATTTATCCGATTGAAGTAGAAGAAGTACTTTATCAAATACCACAAGTATTAGAAGCCGCGGTTGTCGGTGTCCCACATGAAGTGTACGGTGAAGTACCAAAAGCCTTTGTTGTTGTAAAAGATGGTGAGTTATTAACCGAAAAACAAGTACTTGATTATTGTTTAACACAGCTTGCGAAATATAAGGTGCCGTACGAAGTAGACTTTCTAGAGCAACTACCACGTAACGCATCAGGCAAAGTACTAAAGCATACACTGCGTCCACAGCAAACAACATAATAATGGAGACTTGATTTTTCAAAAGGCCAACAAACCGACCGATTATAGGAAAATGCTCTTTACGTGAGTAATCGAACTAACATTGAAAGCTAAACCTCTGTTATAATAGCCTTTAGCAAAACATTGATGGAGGCTATAATGGATAATAACGATATTTTAATCCGTGTGCGCTATGCACTTGATTTGAAAAATAGAGAAATGGTTGAAATTTTTAAGCTCGGTGGCGAGAAGGTCTCACCTGAAGAGATGCCAAAAATTTTAACAAAATCGATTGAAAAAGATGAAGAAGTTCCAGCTGATTACGATCAAATTAAATTGAATGGTAAAAAGCTTGAAGCATTTTTCAACGGTTTAATTACGTTTAAACGTGGACCAATGCCGAAAAAAGAAGGACAAGCTGCACCTGTGCAGGAAAAGCCAGACCATGTGAACAACATGGTACTAAAAAAATTAAAAGTCGCTTGTCAATTAACGACAGAGCAAATGCTCGATGTATTAGATGATGGTGGAATCGCCGTATCAAAAGGTGAGCTAGGTGCAATTATGCGTAAGCCAGGTCACCGCAACTACAAAGAGTGTGGCGATAACTTTACGCGTAAGTTTTTAAAGGGCTTATCGATTCGTTATCGTGGAGAAAGAGGATAATTGGGAGTGTACGAAGGGTTAACCTTTCGTACGCTTTTTTTGTTGTTAAGTCTAAAGGACAATGAAAATTTATTATAAAAATCCGTCTTAAGTGTGAGTTGAAAAGGTAAAACTTCCATTAAGATGGTAATTGTGAAAACCATTGCTTAGCCTTCTTATTCAACAGCAGATTTATGATACAATGAAACGTATTGTCTAGTGAAAAGGAATGGTGAACGACCGTTGAAAACATTTAAAAAAGTTTATATTGAAATTACGAGCGTTTGCAATTTAGCATGCAGCTTTTGCCCGCCAACAGAGCGCGCAAAAGGTTTAATAAAAGTTGAACAATTTGCCAATATTTTAGATGAAATTAGTGGCTATACAAAATACATTTATTTACATGTTAAAGGCGAACCGCTATTGCACCCACGTATTGGGCAGCTGCTTGATGTGGCGCATGAAAAAGGGTTTAAAGTGAACATTACAACAAACGGTACTTTAATTAAAAAGAACCGTGACAAGTTGTTAGGAAAGCCAGCATTACGTCAAATTAACTTTTCATTACACAGCTTTGACGGACATGAGGGCTCAGAAAATCGCGAAAAATATTTAGAGGATATTTTAGATTTTGTACGTGCTGTACGTGAGCATAATGTCATCATTTCTTACCGTTTATGGAATCTGCAGCGTAATAATATTTCAGAACTAGCTAATCGCCGCAACCGTGAAACATTAGATATTCTTGAAAAGGAATATAATTTAGATTACGAAATTCAAGAGCGTGTTGAAATGGGCAAGGGTGTCAAAATCGCGAAAAATATTTACCTCAATCAAGATCATGAATTCCGTTGGCCAAGCCTACTTGAAAAAGCAGACGAAGGGAAAGGTTTCTGCCACGCATTGCGAACACATGCAGCTATTTTAGTAGATGGCTCCGTTGTTCCTTGCTGTTTAGATGGAGAAGGTGTCATTAATTTAGGTAATGTTCATGAACAAAAGTTTGGGGACATTATCGGTAGTGAACGTGCCCAAAACTTAGTCGATGGCTTCTCTCGTCGTGAGGCTGTAGAAGAGCTATGCAAAAAATGTGGATTCCGTCAGAAATTTGGAATGGATTCTGAGCTTCCAGATATTTAATAGGAAGAAATTTTTTACACTATTAAAACTAAGAATGTAGTATGATAAAAGTAATTTAAAGTAATTTAGAGTTATTTCAGGTAATTCTTAGTTGGATTAGTTTTTCCATAATAAATTCACTTGAAAATTTAGGGTTAGTGAGGGGATAAAATTATGTTTGGAAAGAGTAAAATTGATAATTATGACTATTTTGATGAAATTTCACAGTCAGATATTCAAGCAAATGAGCGTTTTAAAGAGAAGTTAGATTTTCTAGCATTGAGCAAAATTCGTCGACAATCGGTTTCATTATTAAATCAAATTTATACAGATAACCGTAATGATATTTTAGATAATTTCTATACGCGTTTATTATCGATTCCAGAATTCAAAAAGATTATTGTCGACAATTCAAGTGTAGAACGTTTAAAAGTTACATTTGATCGTCATTTCTCTAGTCTTTTCCAAGATGAGCTAAACATTGAGTATGTATTTAAACGTCGACGTATCGCGTATACACATGCGCGTATTGGCGTATTACCAAACTGGATGATTTCAGCTTATACCTTAATTAATCAGCTCATTATTCCACTAATCGCCAAGCATTGCGGTCGCGACTATAATAAATTATTAGATACATTACTTGCATACGACAGCTTAGTGACATTGGACTTACAAATTATCGTAGAAACGTATATTGAAATTCAAGGTGGCTCGGTAGTAAATGGCCTTGGAGAGATTATCAAATACAACACGCAGCTCGATCAAATTAAAGAGCTGATTCAGTTCCAAGAAGTACAGCATAATGATGTAAAGCTAGCGAGTGATTTAATGCTTGAGCTTGATTCAAGTATTGAAGAAATCGCTGCATCAGTAGGCGATATTTCAACGCATACACAAGCATCATTAAACGAATTAAACAATGATTTAACGTCGTTACAGCAAGTGTCTACCATTTTACAAAACACGGATAATGGGCAACAAGCAGTACGTCAAAATGTAGCAAACTTAGTAGACCGTGTGTACAGTGTTTCAAAAGTAATGGAATTGATTCAAGGAATCGCAGACCAAACAAACTTACTTGCATTAAATGCGTCAATTGAAGCAGCGCGTGCAGGTGAGGCTGGTAAAGGCTTCGCGGTCGTAGCTGAAGAGGTTCGTAAATTAGCAGATGATACGAAGCGCTCGGTTCAATCGATTGATTCAGACATTAAAGAGCTTTTACACATTACGGAAAATATCGATAGCTTAACAAAACAATCGACAGAAGAGTTACACGTAGGTGTATCGGATGTCATTCAAATTACGAAAACCTTGTCTGAACTAAATAAAACCTTACAAACACAAGGTACACGCTTTGAAGAAATCGCTTCTACAACGCGTCATCAGGCTGAATCCGCTTCTGAAATTGCAGAGCGTAACCGCAGCATGACAGAAAGTACAATTCGCAGCCAAGAGATTGTGTTTGATACAGGTTCGGCAATTTACTCGTTAAGTAAAATGATTGATGACTACCGTTCGAAAACGATTTCGAAAAACTTCATTATTTCTCAAGAAGATATTATTGAAGTAGCGATTACTGACCATTTATTATGGCGCTGGAAAATCTACAACTTATTATTAGGCTTCGAGGAAATGTCGAGCTTAAATCTAGAATCTCCGCGTGATTCAAACTTAGGACAATGGTATTACGGTAAAGGCCGTGACTTACTTGGCGACGAAAAAGATTACCGCGAGCTAGAAGCACCATTCTTAAAAGTTTATGACATTGCAAAAAAAGCAGTAAATGCACATACAGCAGGCGAAAAAGCTTTGGCAGAAAAGTATTTAGAGGATTTAACGGAAACATCTAAATTGGTGATTGAAAAGCTACAAAACTTACAAGAAATTTTAATCGAGACAAAAGCAAAGTTCTTAAAATAATAGAAAAACGCGTGCAGTTAAGGTCTAAATTAGCCTTAATTGCGCGCGTTTTTTATTGAAACCCGAAATGAGCAATGGCTGTGCACGTTAACATTTTTGCTCAGGCGCTTGTAAAAATGTCACTGTCATGGCGTCACTATCGTAGAGGCACCATTCTTTGTTATCAACTACTGCACCGACATTGATTTGATAAGGGTTACGCCCAATTGCAAGTGGAATATTATATGGCACGGGCTGACGCTGTCCATTAATATAAATCGCGGCTTCATGGCTATGGCCAAAAAACAGAAGGGGCGTTTGAATCGCTGGAAATGTCGGATTATACGCCTCGTCCCACTCAATTTGATGCCCGTGAATGAGCGTTGCGTACTCGATTTCACGACGCTCTTCATATTGTAAAAAACGAGGATCACCTGTAACAAGCGCAATTCGTTCTTCTTGGTTTCCAATAATAGAAGGAAACGTTAAGAGGTTCATGAATTTTTCTTCAATAATGGCTGCATCCCTTAATTTAGCATTGCGAATACTTTTCGCCTTCTTTTTGCCAATCCTACATTCAAATAAATCCCCTAAGCCGATAATCTCAGCATTTGGCGCAATTTTCTCGATGTGCTTTAAAACCCTTTTTGTGTTTTTATAATGTGAATGTAAGTCACTAACAATTGCGTACTGCAAAAATCCCACCACCATCTAAATGAATTTCAACAATATTATAGCAATAGTCAATTCATCAATAAATAAATCATTTATAGCACGTTAATTTTCGGAAAATTTAGATAAAATATTGAATATTGGTATATGAAAGTGTTATTATGTAGTTAAATTTCATATATTATGTATAAAACGAGAAGTTTTACGACATTTATTAGAAAGTAGGTTATAAACTTGGAAAACGGGATTGAAAGAATACGATCGGGGATTGAGTTGTTAAAACCTGCTGAGAAAAATGTAGCTATATATATTTTACAACATTTAGAGGATGTAATTCGTATGTCAATTGCAGTACTTGCAGAAAGGGCTAAAACAAGTGAAGCAACGATTATACGGATGTGCAGAGCTTTGAACTTTTCTGGCTTTAAAGATTTAAAGCTAAGTATTGCAACCGCATCTACTATTACAGTTCAGAAAAGCCATAATTTTGAATTGAAAAAGGATTCAACAATCTTACAAATGGTTCAAACAATTGAAACGCATAATATCGAGGCAATCCAAAGAACATTAATGATTAACGATGAGAGAGAATTAGAAAAAATTATGCATCAAATGAATAATGCGAGAAAGATTATTTTTATTGGAATCGGCGCGTCAGCAATTGTAGCACAGGATTTTGAGCATAAACTAAAGCGAATTAATAAAAATTGCGAAACTATTTTTGATAGTCATGGTCAGCTTATTGCTGCCACACATTTAACAAGTGAAGATGTTCTATTCGCAATTTCGTATTCAGGTGAAACGAAAGAAATTATTAATGCACTTTCAGTAGCTAAAGAGAATAAGGCAACGATTATTACGATGACACAAAATAAACGAAATACAGTGCAAGGCTTTGGAAATTACGCACTGTACATCGTTTCTTATGAAGCGGATATTCGGAGTTCGGCCACCGCATCTCGCATTGCACAGTTAACGTTAATTGATATTTTATATACAGGCATCGCAACGCTAAATTACGATAAATCAGTAGTTGCATTAAATCGAACGCTAGAGGTAATTAAGAATTTTTAATAGTAGTTTTGGTGATAGCTATATTCATATAGTTAACATAATTAAAATAAAGGGGTGTTTTGCATGTTTTTTAAAAAAGGCAGAAAGCAAAATTGGTTTTTAGTCGCGTTAATGGGGTTAATGCTATTACTTGTTGCTTGTTCTAATGAAGAAGAATCAAGTAGTAATACAGATGGGGATAGCGGCAAAGAACAATCAACAACGCCATCGGATAATACTGCTACAGAAAATACAGGAGATAGTTTGTCCGGCACACTGGAAATTCAATACTTTGTCGGGGGATACGGTGATGAGTGGTGGAAGCAGGTCATTGGTGATTTTAAAAACCAGCATCCAGATTTAAAAATTGTCGAACATGCTGGTCCAAATATTAATACAGAAATGAACACACGTTGGATTTCAAACACACCACCTGATTTAGTCTATATCGATGGTGCAGGGGCAAGTGAAACACAAATGATTGCTGAAGGGCAATTAATGGATATTAGTGAATTTGCGAAAACAATTAAACTTGAAGATGGTACAGCACTATTAGATAGCTTCATCTCACCAGCAGAAGAGGTAGATGGCGGGAAAATTTATAGTTTACCATTAGTATTCGATACTTGGGGAACATGGTATGACAGTAAATGGTTTGCAGAAAATGGTTGGGAAATTCCAACAGACTTTGATAGCTGGTTAAGCTCAATGGAGAAAATTAAAGGTGATGCGAACATTGCACCGTTTATTACAACTGGACAACATGCACAGTATTTCGAGCGTGGTGTGTTGAATCCAGCGTTTGCTGCAGCTGGTGGGGAAGAATTATTAAATGATTTAAATAATGGTGTAGTAGAGGCTTGGAAAAAGCCAGAAACACTTGAAGTATTCAAAAAGGTAGAAAAATTAGCACAGGCACAAGTCGTGGATAGTGGCTTTGCAGCTTACAATCATACACAATCACAAATGAACTTCTTAATGCATAAAAATGCGTACATTCCTGTAGGGTTCTGGTTACCGAATGAAATGAAAAATGATACACCCGATACGTTTGAATTTGGCTTCACGCCAACACCGATGAATGACCCAGGTAAGCCATTAACGCTTGTACCAGATATTCGTACAATTGCAATTGCTGAAAAAGCGAAAAACCCAGAGGCAGCGAAGGCGTTTTTAGAGTTTATCTTTACAAAGGAATATGCACAAGCGTTTGCTGCGTCAACAGGTGCGATTATGAACATGAAAGATGTTGATTTGTCAGCAACTACAAACGTACCAGATTTCTTAAAAGGTGTTAATGACATGATCAATAACCCTGACGCTGTTCAAATGTACAAACGTCATACACCAAACGCAGAAGAACAAAAAATTGCAGTTGAAATTACAACTGAAATCAAATTATTAATTATTGATATTTTACTTGGCGATATTACCGCTCAAGAATTTGTAGACAAAATGGTGAAAAAATCAGAGGAATTAAGAAAATAATAAGTTGGTCACAAAGAATATGATGTGACAAAAAAGAAATAAGGTTGCTAAAAGCTTTTTAGCAACCTTATTTAATAAAGAAAGAAAGGAGAAATGAACGATGGCCTTTTCTTCTAAGAGTAAATATTTATTTTTAGCATTTTGTTTATTACCAACGTTTCTTATATTTTTAATTTTTACAATCTATCCCATGCTAGGAGGCTTGTATTACTCATTTTTTGATTGGTCTGGAACGAGTGCAAACAAAACATTTATTGGCTTAGATAACTATATTCGTTTATGGAATGATTCGATTATTAGAAAGGCAATATTTAATGATTTTTTCTTCGTATTTGTGAAAGTAATTGGAATCATGCTGTTAGCTTTATTTTTTGCAGTGGCATTAACACAATTACGAATAAAAGAAGCACCGTTTTACCGAATTGTGTTTTTCTTTCCTAATATTATGTCAGTTGTCGTTATCGGTATCCTTTGGCAATTCATTTATGACCCGAACATCGGGATTGTAAACAGTTTTTTAAATCAAGTCGGATTGACAGAATGGGCGCGTCCTTGGCTAGGTAGTAAAACATGGGTGCTACCAAGTATTGCGATTCCGGCTATTTGGGCAGGTATTGGTTTGTTCATGCTGTTACTTATGGGGGGTATTTCGAATGTACCAAAAAGTTTATATGAAGCCGCCGATATTGATGGAGCCTCCGAGTGGCAACAATTTTGGAATATTACAGTTCCATTAGTTTGGCCACAAATTAAAACATCAATTCTATATATTATCATTACATCGCTTAACGGTTCGTTCGTACTCGTGCAAGTAATGACTGGTGGTGGACCGGGAAGTTCTTCGGAAGTATTGGGCTCCTATTTATACCAACGTGCTTTTGAAGATTTCCAATTTGGGTATGGTGCAGCGATTGGTGTGTTGATTTTAGTTGTATCGCTCGTTACCGTTTTAATTTCACAATTCATTTTGAAAAAAGAAAAAGTCGAATATTAACGGGGGAGATTAGATGAAAATAGTTTCACAAATTTTAGTGCGTATCCCGTTAATTTTATGGGCATTCATTGTGATTTTTCCATTAGTATGGATGTTTATGGGTGCGTTTAAATCAAATGCAGAAATTTTTACTTCGCCATGGGCATTGCCGACCAATTTCAGTTTTTCAAATTTTGAGCGTGCATGGAATGACTATAACATCGGACGTGCATTTTTAAATAGCTTTTTTGTAACGGTTCTTGGTTCATTTTTAACGCTATTATTATCGATTCCAACAGCTTATGCACTAGAGCGTGTTCGATCTAAATTTGGTGAAGTGTTAATTAATGTTTATTTAGCATCAATGATGATTCCAGCTGTATTAGGTTGGATTCCATTATTCTTTTTACTAATGAAGTTTAATTTACTCGACAATTTGTGGGCGTTATCACTTGTTTATGCAATATCGCATGTTCCGTTTACGATTTTTATTTTAGTCGGATTTATCGGCAATATCCCAAAAGAGCTAGAAGAAGCGGCAATGGTCGATGGGATGAGTCCATATGGAATCTTATTAAAAATCGTAACACCTCTTCTGAAGACAGGAATTATCACCGTGACTATTTTGAATGCAATTTCTTATTGGAATGAATTTTTCATGGCGTTAATTTTATTGCAAACAGAAAGTAAAAATACATTAGGTGTCGCGATGAATTTACTGAAAATTGATGCGCAATATGATAGTGCATGGGGCGTCTTGTTTGCGGGATTATGTATTGCAGTTATTCCAGTTATTATTTTCTATACGATCTTCCAACGTCATATTGTAAAAGGAATGACAGAAGGGGCAATCAAATAGGAGGTTATACAGTGACGTTTACACGTGTAGAGGAATTTATTACAAGTGCCGTTTATGAAAAAGAAATACCAGGAGCGGTACTGGCTATTGCAAATTCGAATG
>SMEP01000212.1_pt1 | contig 12467 bp, 12 predicted proteins | sample 2456231 | NCBI WGS metagenome assembly SMEP01 (sample SAMN10132595, study PRJNA489261) | soil metagenome | isolation source: day1 control-silty clay loam soil ammended with raw manure from dairy cow... | place: USA | collected 2015-05-15
TGACTTTTACATTTCGGAATTGTTAAAATGTTCATGCTTCACTATAAAATAACTTGAGTAAGAATAATTTTATGAATAAGAATTGGACGCCTAAAAGTTTAGGGGGCTCATTCGTCGGAGGTGCGCATTTATGACAGCAGTAGTTGTAGTAGGTACACAGTGGGGAGACGAAGGTAAAGGTAAAATTACAGACTTCCTTTCAAAAAAAGCAGATGCCATTGCACGTTTTGCAGGTGGCGATAACGCAGGGCATACAATCAAAATTGGTGAAGAAACGTATAAGCTGCATTTAATTCCTTCTGGGATTTTTTATAGCGATAAATTATCGGTAATCGGTAACGGTGTTGTGATCAATCCAAAATCGATTGTGACCGAATTGAATGGCTTACAAGCGCGTGGTATTAATACGTCAAATTTACGTATTTCAAATCGCGCACATGTCATCTTGCCGTATCATATTCATCAAGATATCGTAGATGAAGAAAGCCGCGGCGACCAAAAGATTGGTACGACTGCTAAAGGGATTGGTCCATGTTACCAAGATAAAGTAGGACGTATCGGCATTCGCATGGCTGATTTACTAGATAAAGCGATTTTTGAAAAGAAATTACGTGAAAACCTTGAATTAAAAAACCGTTTATTTACAAAGTTTTACGAAGTAGAAGCCTTGAATTTTGATGATATATTTGAAGAATATTACGCATATGGTCAGGAAATTGCAAAGTATGTAACAGATACTTCAAAAGTGTTAAATGATGTCATTGATGAAGGCGGTAAAGTGCTATTTGAAGGCGCACAGGGCATCATGTTAGACGTTGATCAAGGCACATATCCTTTTGTTACCTCATCAAACCCTGTAGCAGGTGGCATCGCGATTGGCTCAGGTGTTGGCCCAAATGCGGTATCACGTGTAGTCGGTGTATGTAAGGCGTATACATCACGAGTTGGTGACGGTCCATTCCCAACAGAATTGCATGACGAAATTGGTCATCAAATTCGTGAGGTTGGCCGTGAATATGGGACAACAACAGGCCGTCCGCGTCGTGTTGGTTGGTTCGATTCGGTTGTTGTACGTCACTCACGCCGTGTGTCTGGCATTACCGACTTAGCGTTAAACTCAATTGATGTATTAGCTGGTCTTGATACAGTAAAAATTTGTACAGCTTACGACTATAACGGTGAAACAATTACTGAGTATCCTGCAAACCTAGAAATTATTGAACAATGCAAGCCAATTTACGAAGAGTTACCGGGCTGGTCTGAAGACGTGACAGGTATTCGCAATTTTGAAGACTTACCACAAAACGCACAAAACTATGTAAACCGTATTGTAGAGCTAACAGGGATTCAATTAATGACCTTCTCAGTTGGCCCAGCACGTGAACAAACAAATATAGTGAATGCGATTTGGCAATAAAATAGCGTTTAAATAGAGTAAAGGCAACGAGTCGCATCACGCGGAGCTCGTTGCCTTTTTATATGGACTATCCGTGAGTAGAGAATAAATAAACCCCTAAATGAATATAAAGATATAGGCTTAATAAAACTAGTAATGAGAATGTAACAAGTTTTTAGAAAATAATACAATTTCATTACAAAAAGTTTGAAAAGGTTCAATTAAAATGAGAATTATGATACAGTAGCACAGTGTGTTTTCAAAGTAATATGAATAATACTTTTTTTAAAATATAGAATAAAAGATTTTGAAAGGGGCTCTATCATGGAAACGAATGAAAGTCAGTTAGATTTGACAGGTAAAAAGCCAAGTCTAATCAATCGTCACAACGGTAAACTAAAAATCGCTGCAGTATTAGCGCTACTTGTTTCGACTGTAACATTTAATTTAGGATTTGCGAATGAAACAGATAAAGAAGAGTTTTCAAAGATTTACCATGTTTATGTAGCAAATACCTATGTAGGATCAGTTTCTGATGAGGCAACAGTTGCGCAAATTGTAAAGCAAAAAGAGATAGAAGCGAGTAAGCAGTATAAAAATATGGAGCTTGATGCAGGATCAGATATTACGATTGTGCCAGAGCAAGTATTTACTGTTGATACAAATGAAGCGCAGGCAGTAAAAGACCTTCAACAAGCAATTACTGTACAAGCAAAAGCCTACTCATTACAAGTAGGGGAGACAGCAGTTGCAACACTGAAAGCGAAAGAAGATATCGAAGCTGTAATTGATGGATTAAAGCTTCAATATGTTACACAAAATCAATTACAAGAATTAAAAAATGATACTGATTCTTCATTACCTGCTTTACAAAAGAATGAAACACGTATTGTTGATATTGAATTATCAGAAGAGATTGTAACTGAGGAAGCGCTAGTAGACCCTGCTGAAGTTACTTCAGTAGAGCAAGCTGTACAAGTGTTACAAACAGGCGCTGAACAAAAAGAAACGTATGCTGTAAAATCTGGTGATGTGCTAGGTACAATCGCAAGAGCACATAACTTAACTACAGCTCAATTACTTGAGCTAAATCCAGCGTTAACAGCTACCTCTGTCCTACAAATTGGTCAAGAACTAAATGTAACAGTGGAAAAGCCGTTTTTATCAGTAAAAGCTGTTTATGAAAAGAAAAAAGTAGAAACAATCGACTTTGCTAAAATCGTAGAAGAAGATCCAACGATGTTAAAAGGTGAAAAAGTCGTTAAGCAAGAAGGCACTTTCGGTAAAAAAGAAGTGACGTATTTAATTACGGAAGAAAATGGTGTGCGTACAGAGCGTGTTCAAACAGCTGAAAATGTTCTTGTCGAACCAGAAAACCGCATTGTCATTGTTGGTACAAAAGTAATTCCTTCAGTAGGTACAGGTACATTTGCTTGGCCAGCGGAGGGTGGACATATTTCAAGTCAGATGGGTCACCGTTGGGGTCGTTACCACTATGGGATCGATATCGCGCGTCCATCAGGCTATACAATTAAAGCATCAGATAATGGTGTCGTAAAAACAGCAGGCCGTCATTCGACTTACGGAAACCATATAGTGATTGATCATAATAACGGTTATGAAACATTGTATGCACATTTATCAGAAATTGGTGTATCAGTTGGTCAAGTCATTGAACAAGGTGCTGCAATAGGTGTGATGGGTTCAACAGGTCGTTCAACAGGAACACATTTACATTTTGAAGTTCATAAAAACGGATCAGAAGTAAATCCGTTAGCATATTTAAATTAACGTTCGTGGATGGAATGTAAAGTTTAAGTTTTCAATGAAATCCACATTAAAAAAGCATATTCCGCTTTTAGGGGTATTCATTTTCAAAAAAACAGTCCACAGTATTTGTGAGACTGTTTTTTAGTTTAAAATGTAAAAATATGCATAATAATTATAATAATATGTAAATTAATTTAAAAAATATCGCACGATAATGATTATTTCCCGGAAAATAATTTGTTAAACTACCTGTATAATGCGCCAAAAGTGAAACCGTGATAGAGTAAGAATAGTGATATTAAATGAAACCCTTTCAATATAGAGATATTCTAAAGAAAAGAGGAATGTAAGATGGATAAAACGATTTTAGTTGTTGATGATGAAAAGCCGATTGCAGACATTTTGCAATTTAACTTAATTAAAGAAGGCTACCGCGTCATCTGCGCCTATGATGGCGATGAGGCATTACAAAAAGTAGAAGAAGAGCAGCCAGATTTAATGCTATTAGATATAATGTTACCTAAACGAGATGGCATGGAAGTATGCCGCGAAATCCGTAAAAAGTACGATTTTCCAATCATTATGCTAACAGCGAAGGGTTCGGAAATTGATAAAGTATTAGGACTTGAAATGGGTGCAGACGACTATGTCACAAAGCCATTTAGTACACGTGAATTAATCGCACGAGTAAAGGCTAATATGCGCCGTTTAAATGTGCCAGCACAAGTAGAAGAGGCACAAGTAGAAACAAATGATATCGTCATTGGCTTACTTACAATTCAGCCGGATGCTTATTTAGTATTAAAGCGTGAAGAGTCAATCGAATTAACGCACCGTGAGTTTGAATTATTACATTATTTAGCGAAGCATATTGGACAAGTAATGACGCGTGAGCACTTACTACAAACGGTATGGGGCTATGATTATTTTGGGGATGTACGAACAGTAGATGTAACGATTCGCCGCCTACGTGAAAAAATCGAAGACAATCCAAGTCATCCACTGTGGATCGTGACAAGACGAGGAGTCGGCTACTACTTACGTAATCCTGAACAGGAGTAGACGACATGCAAAAAGTTAGTTTTTTCAAATCGATTCATGTAAAGCTCGTTTTGATTTATATGTTATTAATTATTATCGCACTGCAAATAATTGGTATTTATTTCATGAAGCAGCTGGAGACGAATTTAAAAACCAATTTCCAAGACTCAATTAGGCAGCGTATTGAATTAGTGCATTATAGCATTCGCGAAGAAATGCTAAAAGATCCAGATGATCCGTCTTCACTTGAAGTGAGCCTTGGTGCAATTTTAAATGAGTTCTCAACGGAAGATATTAATAAAATCAATGTCGTAAATAATCGGAATCGTATAATCGCTACGTCTGATGCAAACAATCAGGCATTAGTTGGTCAGCGTGCGAATGAAGAAATTATTCGTACTGCGATTTCTGCTGAAACATTACGGGAGAAAATTTCAATCGAGCGTGATACAGGGCATCGGGTATGGGTACTTGCCTCCCCTATTACGGAGACGGTTGGTCCAAATGGTAAAGTGATGGGTGCTATTTATGTAGAGTCCAACATCGAAAAGGTATATGAACAACTCAGTGAAATTAATCGTATTTTTGCAGCCGGCATTGCGATGTCACTTGCAATAACGATTATTTTAGGGATTTTGGTAGCACGTACGATTACGCGACCAATTTCAGATATGCGTAAACAGGCACAAGCCATGTCTAGAGGAAATTATTCACGTAAGGTGCGTGTCTATGGTACCGATGAAATTGGCCAATTAGCAATTGCCTTTAACCATTTAACCAATCGTTTACAAGAAGCGCAGTCGACAACGGAAGCAGAACGTCGCAAGCTAGCAAGTGTGCTTAGTAATATGACCGACGGGGTAATTGCAACAGACCGTAAAGGGAAGATTATTTTAATTAATGAACCGGCACTTGATTTACTCCATGATTCACGTGAAACAACGCTAAACCGTCCGATTGCATCGGTGTTAAGGCTGGATCAGGAGTATAGCTTTGAAGACTTAATTCATATGAAAGAGCCCGTAAATCTTGATTTTAGTATGACCGATGCGCCGTATATTTTACGCGCGAACTTTTCGGTCATTCAAAAAGAAACGGGCTTTGTGAATGGTTTAATTACAGTCCTGCATGATATTACGGAGCAGGAAAAAATTGATATGGAGCGCCGTGACTTCGTAGCGAATGTATCGCATGAATTACGAACGCCACTGACAACGATGCGTAGCTATTTAGAGGCGCTAGCAGATGGTGCATGGCGTGATGAAAATATTGCCCCGACGTTTTTAAATGTGACACAAACTGAAACCGAGCGCATGATTCGTTTAGTAAATGATTTACTACAGCTATCGAAAATGGATAGTCAGGAATATGAGCTAAACTTTGAATTTGTTGAGTTCAATAAGTTCTTTACGGGCATTATTGACCGTTTTGAAATGTCGAAGTCTCAGCATGTTGACTTTGTGCGACTATTACCAGAAAAAAGCTATTACGTAGATATTGATACGGATAAATTAACGCAAGTAATTGATAATATTATTTCAAATGCTCTGAAGTATTCTCCAGATGGCGGTAATATTCGTTTTGGTTTTACGGTGCATGACAACATGTTACGTGTCATGATTTCAGATGATGGAATGGGCATTCCAAAAGAAAATGTTAGTCGTATTTTTGACCGTTTCTATCGTGTTGACCGTGCGCGTGCGCGTTCGATGGGTGGTACGGGGCTAGGTCTTGCGATTGCGCGGGAAATGATTGAAGCACATGGTGGGAAAATTTGGGCTGAAAGTGAGGAAGGACAAGGCACAACAATCTTCTTCACTCTACCGTATGAACTAGATGAGGCGGGGGATTGGGAATGAAGTATGTTGAGCAAGTAAAGTCATTATTATTAGTGTTCCTTATTTTCTTAAGTGTCACGTTAACGCTCCTCATTTGGAATTACAAGCCGGATTACGAGCTTATCGAAGAAACGCAAGTAGAAGAATTATTAATTGGCGACCAAAAGCAACTGCAAGATGTCATCAAGCCATACCGCATATTATATCGAGAAAATGATCAATTCACAGGTACAGTGTCCAATAATGTGATCAATGAATTTTATGACCATTTAATTACATGGCAAGCGTATGGTTTAGAGTTAAATAAAAGCAATATTTCAGATGTGGAAATGAATGGAATTTTAAATAGGAATAATCGTGCAACACTATTTTTTAATGAAGAGATACCGCTACAAACCTTTTCGAATGTATTGACGTTTAATGAAAAGGATTTATCAGCTAAAAGTTTTACACGTTTGCTTATAGATTGGTCGAATTTAGAAGAACAAAATCAGCTACAGTTATTATTTTTAAATACAGAGAAGCGTTTGTTATTTAGAGCTTATGTTGATTTAGAGAGCAATCGACGCTTTTTATCACAAATTATAGAGCCAGCTAAAAATTATACACCGTATACGGAAATCGAGCGTGATTCGTTGCGTTCCTTATATGTTGTACAAAATCCGACTGAAGCAACTCAATATACGTACTTAGAAGATAAATTATCGTTAGATAGCTTTAAAAATATTGTTTTTACAAATCCTAGTATTGTTCAGCCTAGCAAAGAGGGCCCTCTGTCTGAAAAATATAGTGATGATATGTCATGGATGCAAGTTGATACACAAAATCGAATTTTGAACTACGTGAACTATCTTGCAGAAAGTATTGCACCAATCCCGTCAACAACACTGATATTGGACAGCTTTGAGTATGTAAATGAGCATGGGGGCTTTACATCTGATTTTCGTTTATCGTCGATGTTTATCGGTAAGCATATTATCAACTATCAGCTGTTCTTACATGGCTATCCGGTATATAGTGACACCACAATGACACGTATTATTACGACGTGGGGGGAAGACCGTTTATTCCGCTATCGCCGTCCGTATTATTCCATTGGAAGTGAGGTTCCAAATGAGCGTTTGGTGAAGAGTTTGCCTTCAGGGGAAAAGGTTATTGACTATGTTCGGAATTCACAAGACTTCAATTTTGAAGAAGTGGATGAAGTCGTGATGGGCTATGATTTAATTCAAAATCCTAATGCTTATATTTTTGACCCGAGCTGGTATGTTATTTCAAATAATGTTGTGAAGCGCATCACACCTGACCAATTAGGAGGTGCGATGAATGGATTGGAATAGAACGAAGACGATTTTCATTTGGGTGTTCTTGATTTTAAATATCTTCTTATATACACAGTATTTAGAGAGCTATAATGAGGGGCAAAAAATTGAAGTATTAGGTGGGACGACAGAAATTGAATCGCAATTAAAAGAGGAGAATATCACGTATATTGCCTTACCAAGTAACAATGGAAGTGCGGCCTATTATTCAGGGCAAATTAAAAACTTCTCACCTTCAGAAGTGCCGTTTTTTGCGAATCAAAAAACAGAAATTGAAAATGGTAACAAATTACTTGTCACAATGGAAAAGCCTGTGAAATTGCAGGAAAACGCCGGACGTGATAAATTTACGGAGTTTCTTCATAGCCATGTACATCAAGGTGATTTGTATACATTATGGAATGTCGATGAGGAAAATAAAGTGGCGACGTTCTTCCAAAAAGTTAATAATGTAACGCTTTACTATAATGTGGGTGGCTATGTGAAAATTTATTGGAATGACGATGAGCGTATTGTGGCCTATGAGCAAACGATGCTTGAGAAGCATGAAAAATTAGAAAAACAAAAAAACTTATTAACACCGATTCAAGTGTTAAAAGTGTTATATGGTAAAAATTTATTGAAACCAGATTCTCAAATATTAAAAATGAACCTGGGCTATTCGACAAGTATGCAATTAACACAAACGCAGGTTTTTGCGCCCACTTGGGAAGTACGTGTTCGTTTGTCGGATAAATCCGAGGAGGTTCATTTTGTAAATGCGGTAGAAGGTAAAATCTTAGAGATTCAAAATGATTTATCTGAAGTCGTAGAAGAGCAAGAGGATCTGGAGTAGTAGGGAGTTTTAATGATGCGATTTAGCGTTTTAGCTAGTGGGAGTACTGGCAACGCCGTTTACGTAGAAAATGATGAGCATTCATTTTTAGTGGATGTCGGCTTAAGTGGTAAGAAGATGGAGCAGCTATTTGCTGAAATTGACCGTGATATGAAAAGCTTATCGGGTATTTTAGTGACACATGAGCATAGTGATCATATTAAAGGATTAGGTGTTGTGGCACGTAAATACAATGTGCCAATTTTTGCGAATGCAAAAACTTGGGATGCGATGGACGGGCTGATTGGCAACATTCCGACTGATTTACGTTTCCATTTCGATATGGAAACGATGAAAACATTCGGCGGCCTAGATATTCAGTCATTTGCCGTATCACATGACGCAGTAGATCCAATGTTTTATACATTCCAACAAGATGGCCGTAAGTTGGTTGTGATTACGGATACAGGCTATGTCAGTGACCGCATGAAGGGCTATATTTCAGCGGGTGATGCGTATGTATTTGAAAGTAATCATGATGTCAACATGCTACAAATGGGCAAATACCCATGGAGTATTAAGCGTCGTATTCTATCCGATGTGGGGCATGTATCAAATGAAGATGCAGCGGTTGCTATGGCAGACGTTGTAGCAGAGAAGCCAACACAAATTTACTTAGCTCACTTAAGTAAAGATAACAATATGAAGGAATTAGCGCGTATGAGTGTTACGCAAACCTTACAGTCATGCGGTATTATTACCGGTGAATATTTGAATTTGCATGATACGGATGCTGCTACTCCAACGAAGCTTGTAACGATTTAAATCCTTTTCGAATCCGGACGCAATTATGCCTAGGCATAATTGATATAAGGGTAAAAGAACTTTGCTGAAACGATTTTGGCAAAGTTCTTTTTTCTTTTTTAGCAATGTTTTAAGTAATTTTCATCTAATTTTAATGTTTACTGTGTATGCTAATACTAATAAAAGGAACAACAAGAGAGGATGAGTATGATGGGCTATTTTCCAGAGGATGAGCAAAAACAACAAGATCGTGTTGCGGAGCTTGAAGCACGTTTAAAGCGTGAGGAAGAGGAAAAGCAACTACGTCAACATAAGAAGCCTAAAAAAGGTGGCAGTAAGTGGGGTTATTTTGTTTCGGGTTTGAGTGGTGTCATCGTCGGGGCATTGCTTTTATGGTTACTGCTACCGTCACTCGCGAACCAATTACCGGGTGCTACACAAGTTTCGAATGGCAGTAATGTATCGAAAGCTTCAATTACACAAAACGCAACAGAAGTGACGAACGATGTCACTGATGCCGTGGAAAAGGTATCTAGTGCTGTTGTAGGGATTACGAATATCCAAGATGTTGCTCCAAACTTTTGGAGTCAAAATACAACAACGAGACAAGAGGTTGGTAGTGGCTCTGGTGTTGTTTATAAAGTAGAAGGTAAGCGTGCATACATCGTAACGAATCATCACGTAGTCGAGGGTGCGAAGCAAATTGAAGTCACATTAGATGATGGCTCAAAGGCGGAAGCGCAATTAGTCGGCAGTGATATTTGGACAGACTTAGCAGTGCTTTCAATTGCAAGTGAAGACATTGATACTGTTGCACAGTTTGGCGATTCAGATGTGTTAAAACAAGGGGAAACGGTTGTGGCAATCGGGAATCCACTTGGTTTAGATTTTTATGGTTCGGTAACGCGCGGCATTATTTCAGGTAAGGATCGTTCAGTGCCAGTCGATTTAAATGATGATGGTGTAGAAGACTGGTCAACCGATGTATTACAAACCGATGCGGCCATTAACTCAGGGAACTCGGGCGGTGCGTTAATTAACGTAGCGGGAGATTTAATTGGCATTAACTCCATGAAAATTGCACAATCCTCTGTAGAAGGGTTAGGCTTTGCCATTCCGATTAATTCAGCCATTCCAATCATTGAGCAATTAGAGCAAAATGGTGAAGTGAAGCGTCCAACGATGGGCATTTCATTAGTTGATTTAACGGAGGTACCAGCTTATTATCAACAACAGACACTGCAATTACCTGCAGAGGTCAATAGTGGTGTTGTAATTTCCCAAGTGGTGCGCGGATCTGCTGCTGAACGTGCAGGCTTAAAACAATATGATGTTATTGTAGAGATGGACGGCCAAAAAATTGAAAATGCGATTCAATTACGTAAGCATTTGTACAATGAAAAACAAATTGGTGACACGCTGCAAATTAAAGTATATCGTCAAGGCAAGCTAGTAGAAGCGCAGTTAGAATTGGTGGAAAATGCACAATTGTAGTTGTGGATAACTGAATAATTTTTACAATTTACTCACAACAAGTAGAGAAGAAAATGCTTTTCTTTTCTACTTGTTTTTTGTTTGTTACAATAGGTTGTGGATAACATCTTGAAATTGTGAATAAGTTTGTGGAAATTTCAGAAAAGAAAGAAGGATTACAAAATGACAAAATATAGCTGTGAAACCCATATAGACCACGCTTTAGATATGCATGTTGCAGAAACTGGAGAGTATCCTATGATGGATTTTTTAACAGAAGACGAAAAGTTATCAACAGGTTGCTCTTATTGTGAGAAGAAAGCGACATATATTGTATCAAGTAAATAACTTTACACCATATGTTGTTTTATCCTGTGGATAAGTGGATAACTCCTGTGTATAACTTGTTTGTAAATTACGTGTAAAGGTGGATAAGTTGTGAATATTACGGTCATTTCGGTCGGAAAATTGAAGGAAAAGTATTTAAAGATGGGCATCGATGAATACGTAAAGCGTTTAGGTAGCTATGCGAAAATCGATTTAGTTGAGGTGCCAGATGAAAAAGCACCTGAAACATTAAGTCAGATCGATATGGATATCGTAAAGCGCAAAGAAGGCGAGCGTATTTTAGCGAAGATTAATGATGGCACCTATGTCATTGCGCTAGCACTAGACGGGAAGATGAAAACGAGCGAAGAAATGGCCGCAGATTTAGATAGCCTAATGACGTATGGTAAAAGTAAAATCGCGTTTGTTATTGGCGGCTCACTTGGCTTACATGGCGATGTACTAAAGCGTGCAGATGAAAAGCTCTGCTTCGGTAAAATGACACTGCCGCATCAGTTGATGAAGCTTGTGTTAGTGGAGCAGATTTATCGAAGCTTTAGGATTATTAAGGGAGAACCGTATCATAAGTAAGTGCGGTTTTTAAATAGGTCAGGAAAACGTTGATAAATCCATGTTTTCTTGACCTTTTAGAATTGAAAAGTAACAAGTGTTTTTTTAGGGATTTCAATGGTATTCTAATTTAAAGCATATCCACCATAGTAAGTTTAGCATTTCGTTTATCGTGTTCTTCGCTAACCTAGCGGCTGTACAAATTGAAATAGTCGCATGTATTTATATAGTTGCTCTAATGACGAATTAGCTATTTGAACTTCCATTTCGATTCTGTGTTCCTATATACATCGTTACAAATTTCAATCCCCCAATAGGGCGAAACTTCATATACATAAAGCGTAGAAAAATGCTGTTTTTTAGCATATTTAGTGTATTTAATAGTGAAGTAAGTAATCACCTGTCCAAAATTCCTAGCACTAATGCTTAATCATTTCTGTACCGCAATGTTTCGGAAACTAAAGAAATGCATCATTTTGTTATGGAAAGCGAATTTAATGGATATTCATGTTATTATTGAGAGAAATTATTAGTAGGGGAAAATTGACATGAATCGTACCGTAAAACACCAAATTACTGGTGAACAAATTACATTTTTAGAAACAGCTGAAGAAACGCTAGGAAAATATCTCTATATTGAAGTTGCTTTGCCACCACAAGGGGATGGGCCACCATTACATAGCCATGATGAATTTGAAGAGGAATTTGAAGTTGTTTCAGGTCAGTTAACGGTGACATTGGGAAAAGAACAATATGTATTACAACCGGGAGATAAACGACTAGTTACATTAAAGACTGCACATACATTTACGAATAATCATGATGAGACGGTCTTATTTCGAGTGCGTTTAACACCACCAAGTCAATTTGAGCAGTCAGTGCGCATTCACTATGGTTTAATCGATGATGGACTTGTAGATGCGAAAGGCAATCCGAAAAATATGGCGCATACGGCGTTAATTTTATCCATGCAAAATACATTAGTTACTGGTATTCCATTTTGGTTACAGCGCAAGCTATTTACATGGCTTGTGAAGCGTGGGCACAAAAAAAATGCTTATAAAGGCTTTGAAAAATACATTGGCAAGCCTCTTCAATGATACTGCTAGTAC
>SMEP01000238.1_pt1 | contig 12396 bp, 14 predicted proteins | sample 2456231 | NCBI WGS metagenome assembly SMEP01 (sample SAMN10132595, study PRJNA489261) | soil metagenome | isolation source: day1 control-silty clay loam soil ammended with raw manure from dairy cow... | place: USA | collected 2015-05-15
CGATTCAACTAATTAAAGTTGAAATCTATTGTTTGCTTCATTTAAGAAGCTTGTTTTTTCATTAACGTTGCTTGTTCAGTTTTCAAGGTTCATGTTGTTATCGTTTGTGACAACTTTTATATCTTATCATGTTTAAAATGTTATGTCAACACTTTATTTTAATGATTTGTTTCGATATTGTTTGTCGCCCTTACGACTTAAAATAATATACCATGTATTTTTGGTTACCGCAAGCCTTTTTGTTAAATTCTTTTTATTATCATTAAAAAACTTATACAAATCATACCTGGTAGCCCTAAAATCGTGATTGTAGTAATAGAAAACAGGTTAATCGGGATATGGAACCCCCACTCCACAAAGCTAAAGATTGCATTGATCGCAAATAAAAGAATAATAACTACTGCAAATTTAAACCAAAACCATGCTAAGTATTCAAAAACAATACCGCGCGTCTTTTTATTCAATAAAAAAAGAAATAAGAAAACAAAACCCATAGCAATGACTATGTAGAGCATGACACCATCCTTTTTTACTGGTAGCTTATGCGGCTTCATTGTTTCTTATTTCTACAACCGTTTATTTAATTAAGACACGGCGTATGCGCGCTTCTTTATATAAGTAAAAGTGAATGCTTTCGGCTTTTTTTCGCTCAGCAATAAGTTCTAAACTATAATCATCCGTTAACCCTTCCATTACTTTGGCACTGTGAAAAGTTTCTTTTGTCTGTTTAATAGAAGAAACTAGTTTTTCATCGAATTCTTTTTTTAGTTTTCCTTTACGTGAAAAAAACATCATATAGCCTCCTGATTATAATTCGCGACGGCCTTCTAATGCTTTTGACAGCGTTACTTCGTCTGCGTATTCTAAGTCCCCGCCTACCGGTAAGCCGTGTGCGATACGTGTCGTGCGGATGCCAGATGGTTTCACAAGACGTGAAATATACATAGCCGTTGCTTCCCCTTCAATGGTCGGGTTTGTTGCTAAAATCAATTCTTGGACACGTTCATCATGTAAGCGCCCTAATAATGAGGCCACGTTAATATCTTCTGGACCTACACCGTCCATTGGAGAAATCGCGCCGTGCAGTACATGATATAAACCATGGTAATCACGCATTTTTTCCATTGCAATAACATCTTTTGGGTCTTGGACTACACAAATTGTTGTTACATCACGCTGTTTGTCTGAACAAATATGACAAGGGTCAATATCTGTAATATGGCCACATTGTGAGCAGTACATTAAGTTACGCTTTGCATCGACTAGTGCTTTTGCAAATGATGTTACGGTATCTTCCTTCATCGTTAATACGTAGAAGGCTAAGCGTGCTGCTGTTTTTGGCCCGATACCTGGTAGTTTCATAAAGCTATCCATCAATCTTGATATTGGCTCTGGATAGTGCATCGTATTCCCTCCTTTAAAAAGGCACATCCCAAAGTTTGAGATGTGCGTTCGTTGTTACATGATTCAAATTAGAAAGGAAGGTTCATTCCTTGTGTGAATTTGCCCATCGTTGCGTTTGTTGTTTCTTCAACTTTTTTAAGTGCTTCGTTTGTCGCGATTACGACTAAGTCTTGTAACATTTCGATATCTTCTGGATCTACTACAGACTCATCTAAGTTGATTTCTAACATTTGACGTTGGCCATTCATTACCACTTTCACCATACCGCCACCAGCAGTACCTTCGAATGTTTGAGCGTTTAAAGCATCTTGTGCTTCAACCATCTCTTTTTGCATTTTTTGCATTTTTTTCATCATGCCTTGCATATTACCCATACCACGCATATTAAAATTCCTCCTTAAAATGTGTAATTATTCTTCGACAACATCAACAAAGTCTTTTCCAAATCGCTTTTCAGCCTCTACAACGAGTGGATCTTGCATCGCTAAAACTTGTGCTTCATCTAAAAACGCTGGCTCTTCTAATAATCCATCTGCCGGGGCATTTTGTGCTGGATTTTTTTGATCTAAGCCGTTTTCGCGAATGAAGTTTTCACGCAAAGTTCCCCACGCCTTTTCTGGAATGCAGAGTAATTCATACTGCACACCTGCTTCTGAAGCGATACGCCCTGTGAATGACGCTACAAGCGCAGTGTTATCTGCTACCATTTGACAATGTATATCATACTTGAATTTTACCACAAAAGCACTCGCATTTGCCGCGACTGGCTCTGCATCTGCAAGTAACGCAGATTGTGACTTTTGTAAGCTTGATAAGCCAAGCGCCCAAGTTGATTTGATTTTTTGTAAATCTGATTTTGTTGCAGTTTTTAAGACATCTTGAATACGACCAGTTGGTGCATTGTATTGATTCCCCTGTGGACGTACGCGCTGGCGAGGTTGTTCTTTTACTTGTGTGACACCACCGCCATTTTGAAGCTGCTGTGAAAGCTGCCCTAGACGACTTTCAAGTGAAGCGACTTTTCCTTCTAATGCTGGATCCATTGCTACACCAGCACTCGGACTTGCTTTATACTGCGCCATTTTTAATAACGCCGTTTCTAAATAGATTTTCGTATGATGTGAAAAACGCATTTCTTGTTGCGTTTTCGCCAAAATATCGATAAATCCGTATAATGTATCCGCATCAAAATCTTGTGCTAACTGTAAGAACTTTTCTTCTGGCGAAACGAACTCCAGTAAATCCTCTAACGTACTATCCGTTTTTAATAGAAGTAAGTCACGGAAAAATGTAATGAAGTCCTCTGCTAAGCGCAGTGGTTCCTTCCCATCCGAAATCAATTCCTCTACTCGACTTAATACTTGTGCAACTTCTTTTTGCCCAAGTGAGATGGCAATGTCATAAAAGGCATCTTGACTGACTGAACCTGTGACAAGTAGTACATCTTCGAGTTGAACGGATTCATTACTAAATGATACAACCTGATCAAGTAAGCTTAATGCATCACGCATCCCACCTGCTGACGCCTGTGCAATTGCTTTTAATGCTTGCTCGTCATAACCCATACGGATATCTTCTAGAACAACCTTCATCCGTTCGACAATATCTATAGAAGAAAGTCGTTTAAAATCAAAACGTTGGCAGCGAGAGATAATCGTCGCGGGTAGCTTATGCGGCTCGGTTGTCGCTAAAATGAACACGGCATGCTCCGGGGGCTCCTCTAGCGTTTTTAATAATGCATTAAAGGCGCTTGTAGAAAGCATATGCACCTCATCAATAATATACACTTTAAAGCGAGCCTCAGCTGGGGCAAAGCGAACTTTTTCAATAATGTCACGCATTTCTTCTACACGTGAGTTCGATGCTGCGTCAAATTCGATAACATCTGTATGTGAGCCCTCTGTAATACTTAAGCATGTCGCACATTCATTACATGGTTCTTTGGCTGGGGCATTTTCGCAGTTTAATGCTTTGGCAAAAATTTTCGCTGTACTCGTTTTCCCGGTACCACGTGGGCCAGAGAAAAGATAGGCATGCGTTGTTTTGCTAGCTAGGAGAGCATTTTGAAGGGTTCTCTTTACATGTGTTTGCCCTGACATTTCACGAAATGACTGTGGACGATAGACACGATAAAACGCTTGATATGACAACATTCCCTCTCCCTTCGTTAAAAATTCATACCATCAGTATAGCATAAAGTAGTATGAAACTCTTTGAATAAAATGGACAACTCTAAATTAAAAACCGTGATTTTTCACAACGTCCTCTTGAGGCAAAATTGCTCTTAAATAACGAAAAAACGCATCCACTAAATTAGTGGATGCGTTTGAATTAGCAAATTAATGCCGTGCACCTTTCTTCGACTGCCGCACATAAGCGTTACTCCTGTCGACAGCTCTGGTTAGGCTACCCCGCGGCACATGAGCGGGACCACTTAATGCTGCTTCCTTCCGGACCTGACATGGTTCATGGGTGCCCATTGCGCAGGACCCAACCGTCAACACTACGTGCAAAAGGCAGACCAAACAATACGGACAGCCTCAGAAAAGGAATTCAATCTTGCTAGAGCGGATTGCAAGTTACAGGGCACCGCTACCTCCCCATCTAGCACGGCAAGTATTAGTATACTAAGCGTATCAATAAAAAGCAACGAAATGTCCCAATAATATTTTTTTTGTCAAATTTAAGGTTGATTATGGAAAGAATATTGTTATAACGTGTTTTCCCTGTATAGATATGCTAAAAAAAATTCAAAAATAATATTGACGCTCGTTTTATTTCATGATAAATTAAATCTTGTCGAAAAGACATCTTATATTTTGGAGGTATACCCAAGTTCGGCTGAAGGGATCGGTCTTGAAAACCGACAGGCGGGTAACACCGCGCGGGGGTTCGAATCCCTCTACCTCCTCCATTTTTGAACTTAATCCGTTACGCTGATGTAACGGTTTTTTTATATCCTATAAGAGAAAAAGTACTATTTCTTCGCTTTAGAAATAGTACTTTTTTGTATTTCTAGGTGCTTTTCTTGTACAATTAATTATTCAGTCAATAAGAAAGGCGCTAAAGCGCCCTTTAAGCTCCGACAGACATTGGAGGGCCCGACGCAAAACTTTATACTTTCTTATCTTTCAAAAGGTGGTTATTTGTTTGGAAACAACACAACCGCGCATAAAAACAGCAAAATCATTATTTTTTATGTTGCTTATTGCCTTATTGACCGCACTCGGTGGCGAAATCAAGATACTTCCATTTGAAGACGTCCCATTTCGCTTTGGATTAGGTAGTATTATCTTCTTCTTCGCCTTATTAATCCGCCCATTACCAATTGTTTGGACAGGACTATTAACGGCCTTTTTCGTTGTCATTGAACGCTCGTTGTTAGATGTTCTATTATATAGGGATTCATTTATTCCACAATTAATCGAACATTTACCCGCAGCACTCTTTTATTTAACCTATGCACTGTGCTTTAAACTCATCCAATTAGAGGAGCTCAAAAAGCAGCCACTGCTACTTGGACTATGTGGGACAGCTTTTGAGGTTATTTCAAATACACTTGAGCATGTTTCAACAGAACTGCTTTTGGCAGCCGAGCAAGAAACGTTTTCTTCGTTTTTAATTTTTATCGTTGTTGGTTTACTGCGGAGCTTCCTTGTTGTTGGTGTGTATAGCATGATTACGCTCTCTGAACAAAAAAAACAGCTGCAACAACTGATGGCAATTCATTCGGAGCTCTATGTCGAAGCGTTGTATATTCAAAAATCAATGAACCAAGTCGAGCAACTAACCGCTAATAGCTACCAGCTCTATAAAAAGATCCAGCCGCTTGATGCAGCACTTAGTAAAGACGCACTGACAATCGCACAGGAAATTCATGAAATTAAAAAAGATCATGAACGTATTTATGCCGGGCTGTCCAAAATTACCAACACTGAATACAAAACCACTTTTTATTTGTCAGATTTACTTAGCTTTATCGTCGAGGCGAACGAAAACTATGCATTACACTTAAAAAAGGACATTGTGTTTACACTCATTTGCCCTGATGACTTTAAAACAAAGGAACATATCGCGCTACTTGCGGTACTTAACAATTTAATGGCAAATGCCGTCGAAGCCATTTCAACACGAGGTTTTATTACACTAAGTGTATCGATTCAGCGAAATAAGACAACCTTTATTATAGAAGATAACGGTGTTGGCATTGAACCAGCCCTGCTACCGATTATTTTCGATGTTGGCTATACATCAAAATTTAATCATTTAGGTCAAGCTTCTACTGGTATTGGCTTATCTCATACAAAAACAATTATTGAAAACTTACAAGGGACGATTACAGTAGTAAGTGATACGACAACGTGCTTTGTCGTTCAGATTCCTACGAGAAACTTACGAAAGGAGCTTTAAAATGCGCTATTTTATCGTTGATGATGATCGCGCTAGCCGTGTCATGCTTAGTGCAATTATTAATGACTGCGAACTTGGCACAGTGATTGGCGAGGCGAAGGACGGGCTAGATGCCATCCCGCAAATTTTAATGATGCAGCCTGAATTTGTGCTCATTGATTTATTAATGCCCAATTTAGATGGTATTGAAACCATTGAACGCCTGCAGCAAAGTGGCTTTGAAGGGCACTTTATTATGATTTCACAGGTCGTCAATAAAGAAATGGTTGCAGAAGGTTATTCAAAAGGTATTGAATTTTTCATTCATAAGCCAATCAACAAAATTGAAGTACAAATGGTCTTACAGCGTACTACCGAACAATTTCGTTTGAAAAATTCATTACAAGCGATTCGCCAATCGCTAAGCAATTTCGAAGTGCCTGAAATTATTCATACAAAAAAGACGACGCGTGATCATATTCAATCGATTTTAAATGATATGGGTATTATTGCAGAGGTTGGTAGCGAGGATATTATTAAAATTGTCGAACAGCTATTGATCGAAAAGCATAAAATTGCACCACTTCCTCCATTAAAAGAGGTGTATGAGCGCGTCGCAATGCTTACAAAAACAGCACCAGATGATATCGCAAAAGAAATTAAAGCCATTGAGCAGCGTGTGCGACGGACAATTTTGGCTGCGATGATTAACTTGGCAAACCTTGGTATTGTTGATTATACCAATGCTGAATTTGAATATTACACACCGCGCTATTTTGATTTAAGCGATATCCGCCATTTAATGCAGCAAATGGAGCAGGATGGGCAACGGAAAGCAAAGGTAAATATTAAAAAATTCATTCAAGTCTTATATTCAGAAATTATTAGCAAGGTAAACTAGTCGGATTTTGTCGGATTTTGTAATCCTCCTATACACTTAATCTAGGCTTGCCCTGAATATCATTTTTTTAGGAGGAACTACTTTTGAAAAAGTTTAAAATTAGCTTAGCCATGCAAATTCTAATTGGTTTAGTTCTAGGTGTTATTGTAGGTGCTGTGTTTTATGGTAACACAGACGTACAAGGATACTTACAACCTTTTGGCGATATTTTCTTAAATTTAATTAAGATGATCGTTGTACCGATTATTATTTCGACATTAATCGTTGGTGTTGCCGGAACTGGTGACCTGAAACAATTAGGTCGTCTTGGTGGTAAGACACTTATTTATTTTGAGGTTATTACAACAGTTGCGATTGTTGTTGGTTTATTAGCAGCGAATATCTTCCAACCTGGTGCTGGAATCGATATGAGTGAGCTGCAGCAAACAGACATTTCTTCTTATGTAGAGACATCTGAACAAGAAGAAGCAAAAGGCACATTCCAAATTATTGTGGATATCGTTCCGAAAAACATTATTAATGCAATGGCTGAAGGCGATATGCTTGCCATTATTTTCTTCTCTGTTCTTTTCGGTTTAGGTGTTGCAGCCATTGGTGAACGAGGAAAACCAGTACTTGCTTTCTTCCAAGGAACGGCGGACGCCATGTTCTGGGTAACAAACTTAGTTATGAAGTTTGCGCCAATTGGGGTATTTGCACTTATTGGTGTAACCGTTTCCAAATTTGGTATTTCATCACTCATTCCATTAGGAAAGCTCGCGATTTTAGTATATGCAGCGATGATTTTCTTCATCATTGTAGTATTAGGTATCACAGCAAAAATCTTCGGTATTAATATCTTCAAGTTAATCCGTATGATTAAAGACGAGTTATTATTAGCGTTCTCTACTTCTTCATCAGAGACGGTATTACCTCGTATCATGTTAAAAACAGAACAAATGGGTGCACCAAAGGATATCGTATCATTCGTTATTCCGACAGGTTACTCATTCAACCTTGATGGTTCAACACTTTACCAAGCAATTGCGGCAATCTTCATTGCGCAAATGTACGGTATCGACCTGTCAATTATGGAACAAATCACATTAATGCTTGTATTAATGGTGACATCTAAAGGGATTGCCGGTGTTCCAGGAGTATCATTCGTTGTACTTCTTGCGACATTAGGTACAGTGGGTATTCCACTTGAAGGCTTAGCGTTCATCGCTGGTATTGACCGTATTTTAGATATGATGCGTACCGTTGTAAACGTAGTTGGTAACACATTAGCAGCGCTTGTTATGGCGAAATGGGAAAAACGTTTCGACGACAAGAAATTTGCTGAGTATCAAGCAGCTAACTTAAAATAATTATTAAAATCCGCGTGTATGAGGGTGAGGCCTCTACACGCGGATTTTTTATTTCACGACTTTTGCTAAATACGCACGAATTGATTGCTCACCATTATGTAAGGCTTCCTGCTCGCGTGCTTCGTCTTTTTGTACTTTTTGTTCTGCTGCCTCCATTACCTTTTCGATATCAGCTTGTGGCACAATAATGACCCCGTCAATATCGCCGATGACGTAATCTCCGGACTGTACAACAACACCGCCAACTGCAACCGGCACGCCAACAGCCCCGCCACCGTTTTTATTGCCAGCAGCAACCGTTGTCCCTAATGAAAATACAGGGAAATCGATCGCCCTCGCCGCTGCTAAATCGCGAATCACCCCATCAACGACAAAGCCCTGCACACCAACGCCCTGTGCAAGCTGCATGACAAAATCGCCTGCAACCGCACGATTCGTATTACCCTTTGCATCAATAACTAAAATGTCCCCTTTACTAGCCTTACTAATCGCTTCTAATACTGCGCCATTTTCTCCGTCTGGTAAGCGTACAGTTAATGCACGCCCTGCAATTTTAAAGTGATCTGCAAGTGGGTGAATGCTCGCCGCAACGTTTGTATGTCCTCCCGTTGCATCTGAAATCGCTGTTGTTGGTAATGCAAGCAAGCGCTGTTCTACTGTTATTAAAGTCATAATCCCATCCCCTTTTGACTATACTGTCCGTAAAATACGAGACAACTTTAGCATACGCGAAACAGCTTTTTATCCGCAATATTTTTCTGTGTTATGTTACAAATTTATCCATTGAGGGAATGATACTTTTACCTAATAAAAGGGGGACTACCGATGAACAATCCACTCATTGAACAAAAGACAAATGATGCGGGCGATACCATTTATCAAATGAAAACCTTGGACATTGATGTTGTGGCACGCTTAACTGGTGGAATCGCTCCAACCATTACGTATATGCACGGCGAAAAAGATGTAACAGATGACATTCGTGCCATTCGTTTTCACTATGAAAAACCTGCTGACTATATCGAAAATTATGCCGCATTTCAGTCCATGCTGTATCAAAAAGAGCAACGTGCCATTAACGGTCTCTACGAATCGATTAGCTTCAAGCCGAAAAACATGTCCACTGGTAAACAAATTTTATGGAGCTTTTTTGTGTTTTTACTCGTGCTCATTCCGGTATTTTTAGTAGTGTTGCTGAAATAAAAAGACCCCATGTTATGAAAGATTCTCATAACATGGGGCCCTTATTTATTATTTACGTAAATGACTTGTTTGCTCTAGCATATGGGCGATACGTGCGACAACGTCTTCTACTTGATCTGGATTTTTCATTAGATCGTAATCGTTAATATCAATACGTAACACTGGGCACGCATTGAAGTTATTAATCCAATCCTCGTAGCGACCATGCATCTCTTCCCAGTACGTATGTGGTGTTTGTTGTTCCATCTCACGTCCACGCTCTTGAATACGGCCAATCACATCATCAATCGGGCCTTCAAGGTATACAAGTAAGTTTGGGTGTGGGAAGTACGGTGTCATCACCATCGCATCAAAAAGATTCGTATACGTTTCGTAATCTGTTGGCGTCATTGTACCTTTATCGAAATGCATTTTTGCGAAAATGCCTGTATCCTCATAAATCGAACGGTCTTGAATAAAGCCGCCGCCGTATTCAAAAATGCGTTTTTGCTCTTTAAAGCGCTCTGCTAAAAAGTAGACTTGTAAATGGAAGCTCCATTTTTCAAAGTCGTCATAAAATTTATCTAAATAAGGGTTTGTATCAACCTTTTCATAAGATGTGCGGAATTTTAATGCGTTCGCTAGTGCCTGGGTCATTGTCGACTTTCCAACACCTACTGTTCCTGCAATCGTAATAACCGCATTAGCAGGGATATTGTATTTTTCTCGTAAATTCATTATTAATGCGAACTCCTTTGTTGTAACTTTTGTTCTACTAGTCGTAGAATATACTGTAAATCCTCTTCGCTCTTCACGAAATCAAGCTCATCACCATTTAGCTGAATTACCGGAATTTCAGGATGCATCTTTTCGAAATGACCAATAAATTCATGATAGTCACTTGATAGTTGTTCCATATATTCACGTGTAATGTTTTTCTCAAATTCACGACCTCGCATCGCAATTCGCTGCATTAATGTATCTAAGCTTGCATGTAAATAAATGACCATATTTGGTTTTGGCATGTCGGCTGTTAAAATTTTATAGATGGCTTCATATTTTTCATACTCCGCATCTTTTAACGTACGCTTCGCAAAAATTAAATTTTTAAAAATATGATAATCAGCCACAACTGCATGTTGTTCATCTAAGGTACGATGAATATCAGACAGTTGCTTATAACGATTGCACAGGAAAAACATTTCAGTTTGAAAGCTCCACTCATCGATATTTTCATAGAACTTATTTAGAAATGGATTTTCATCTACAATCTCTTTTAATAGGTGATAATCAAACGTTTGTGATACGGCCTTAGATAATGAGGTCTTCCCAACACCTATCGGACCTTCTACTGTTATAAATGGCACAGACATTAGAAGTACTCCTTCTCTCTTTATAGTCAATGGTTTTCATTTTATCACAACGCTCTTTAGACAACAAAACAAACAATTCCATTTTACCGAATTCACGTGAGAACGCTCATTTAATTACAATTATTTAGTCAAACTGGGAAAGTACCTGCTCTTGTTCATCAAAAATCCGCGCACGCTCTAGTTCATAATCGGCTTCGATTTTTTCAACTTGTGCTTGTACCATGTCCTCAAGGGATTGCTCTTTTTCTAAATAGCTTTGTTCAACATGATCACGTTGCTGCTCACTTTTTTCCGTTAAATCTTGTAATGCGTCAAATAATTGATCGTCTAGCTGGGTTTGTGATGCTTCTTCACTGTCTTCTAGTTTTTCAATGGCTTCATCGCGCTGCTGTTCAAGCTCTAAAGTGATTTGTTCGTAATTTTCCTCTAACAATTCAAACTGGGCTTCGTATTTTTCTAAGAGGTGCATTAGTTGTGTTTGCAGATCGTCTAGCTGCTGTTCGAAATCCGCTATTTGCTCTCCATGCGCCTCGTCCTTTGCTAAGAGTGCTTGTTGCTGTTTTTGATAGGCCTTAAATTTAGCCCGTTCTTCAATCTGTCGTTGCTCTAGTAATTCAATTTTTGCTACTTCATAATCACGTAGTTGCTCGTTTGTTTTTGTATCATAATTTTTTAGTATAGTATCTCGTTTATTTTGGAATAATAGTTTTATTTTTTTGATTGCTTGGGCACTGTTGGTTTTTAATATCCCCACTTCATCACCTTGCTGCTGTTCAAGCGTTTGTAATTGCTGCTTATATTGCTTTTCTAATGTCACACGAATTTGCTGTTCGTTTTTTTCAATCATTTGTAGTTTTTGTTCGTACTCAAGCTCTAATACTTCTAACTGCTGTTCAAAATAGTCATTTACTTCTTCAGTTGTTTGAAATGCCTTCATCGCTCTTACCCCTTCAAACATTTTCTTTCATCATAGCATGTTTCATTCAAATGTCGCGCGCGCATTTCAAGTCATGCTACACTACCATTAAGGAGTGATAAACGAATGCTCACGAAAGATCATTATTACATGCAACAAGCATTAGAAGAAGCACAAAAAGCGGCTGCACTTGGCGAAGTACCCATCGGCGCTGTACTTGTATACAAAGACGAAATCATTGCACGTGCCCATAACTTACGTGAAACTACACAAAATGCGCTAACGCACGCCGAAAGTATGGTCATTCAAGAGGCCTGTTGTGCCGGGGCGATTTTACAATCCCGTGTTCCCCGCGTTGTGTACGGTGCACGCGATATTAAAGCAGGCTGTGTCGATTCACTTTATCGTTTACTAAACGATCCGCGCTTTAACCATGAATGCATCGTTACAGAAGGCGTGTTAGCAGATGAATGCGGGCAAATTTTAACGGACTTTTTCCGCGCCTTACGCGAACGAAAAAAACAGGAGAAATTAATGCGAAAACAACGTGAAGAGTAGGTGATTTGTATGAACGGATTTATGATTTTTGATTCAGTTCATCTGACATGGCTTATCATTATTAGTTTGTTTTTTATTATTTCACTATATCGCTATCATTATTTTTCTAATAAGCAGCAGCAGCTTTTTCAAAAATTCATTTTTTGGCTGTTGCTGTTTTTAGAAATTGCAAAACAGCTTTACCTAGTCATAACGGAGCAATATTCTTACTGGAGTCCGCCTCTCCATTTATGTGGGCTTGGGATTTTTATCATTGGCTGGCATAGTTATTTTCCAAACCGTACAACGGCGACTTTACTGTTTACATTAACATTACCGGGTGCT
>SMEP01000214.1_pt1 | contig 12349 bp, 11 predicted proteins | sample 2456231 | NCBI WGS metagenome assembly SMEP01 (sample SAMN10132595, study PRJNA489261) | soil metagenome | isolation source: day1 control-silty clay loam soil ammended with raw manure from dairy cow... | place: USA | collected 2015-05-15
TTTTCACGTGATTCACTCAGTGTTACGTCTTCATAACCTACTTGGCGCATAAAGTTTTTAGCAGCCGTTTCGATTTCTTCATGTGACCGGGGATCTTTTTTCACTGGACGCTCCATTAAAAATGACAGCAAGTGACCTCCATTTTCAGTAATATCTGCATAGCCAATCCGGGGACCGCGCACATATTGAATATGGTAAAACGGATACGGTGCGTCATCCTTACTTTTTGAGACGGTGACAATGGCATCGTCAATATGAGGGAAATACGATTTAAAAGCTTGGATGGCCTCGCTTTTCGTAATCATTTCCTCTTTTAAATGCTGTAAATCACGCTTTTTTTCATAATCCGATTCACTCGCTGTTAACGGAAAATCTGTTTCATTATAGGACTTCAATTGCTTGGATACATTGACGAATGGTGAATCCCCTAGCTCGAGCTGTTGGTTATTCGTCCATTTTTTCATATCGGTGTCATTATTATAAAAGGCGACCGTTGCGACATTCCATTCTTCCGCAAATGCCCGCAAATTCGTTGCGACCGTGCCCATCTTATTTTGCCAGTCGGTGTAATCCCCATTATTGGCGGCTTGCTTGGCATTGTCACCAACTTTGCCTAAATAACGCATCCAATCATTTTGCACATCTTGCTGCAATGGTAGATTGGCGACAGATTTTCGAAGATCGCTGCTCATCCGCCAAATCGAATCGAGTTCATTTGATAATGTTTTTTCATCTTTGAAAAGTAACGATTGCTCAATCGCTGTATGCAGCAGCGATAGTTTTTCTGTAGCGGCTGAAAAATCACGCGTCTGTGTGGCATATACGGCGCGCTCTAGCTGCTTATTTTGATTATAGTAATCCAAGGACACAAAGGCTAAAATAACAACAAACAATCCTAATAAATACGCTAAACTTCTCATATAATCACCTGTCTACACACAAAAAATGTGTTCGCCAATTTGTTTGATTTGCTGCCTTGACCAAATCCATTTACTCGTTGCTGTTTTTGGATTGAAATAATAGAGTGCATTTTCAGAAGGATCCCAGCCGTTAATGGCATCAAGTACCGCTTGTTTTGCCCGTTCATTAGGCGTTAACCAAATTTGCCCGTCCGCAACAGCAGTAAACGCGAGCGGCTGAAAAATAATTTCAGAAATCGTGTCTGGAAATTCCGGAGACTCTAAACGATTTAAAATGACTGCGGCTACTGCTACTTGTCCTTCGTATGGCTCACCGCGCGATTCACCGTACACCGCATTCGCTAAAATTTGTAATTCCTGCTCGCTATAACCTGGTGGTAGCTGCATGGAGGTTGTTGAATTCGAACCGCCCCCTTCCTTGACTTGCTGATCCAAGGAAGCATTGCCGTAATGCGTAAAACGATTACCTGCGCGAATTTGCTTTTGCACATAGGCTTCATCGTAATTAGAGTTATTCAGTAACTTTTCCTTTGTCGTTTGCCCAGCAATTCCATCGACCGGCAACCCGTATTGTTCTTGGAAATTTCGAAGTGCCCAATACGTCCCGTAGCCAAATTTGCCATCAATTTCGCCATTGTAAAACCCTATATACTGCAGTCTCGCCTGAAGCTCAATTACATCATCCCCAAAAGCACCGCGCTGAATTTGTTGATTGGTAAAGGCTGAACTTGTCGGTGCCAGTACGAGCGCGAACAACATGCCGAATAAAACAATTTTTTTCACACATTCCACTCCTTTATTACGTAGGATGGGGAAAAAAATTGAACTTATACATAAAGAAAAGGACTTATCCAGAAATTACTTTCCAGACAAGTCCTTTTTACCTTTCGTCAAAACCGTTCAAGCTATTTTTGAATAAATGCTCGACTAAATGCTCATGTGCCTGTTTGACTTTGCGTAGGGCAAACCACCATAAAAACAGCATAAATGGCAGCATGACATAAATGAAGTTATCTCCAAGCATTAAAATCGCATTGTAAATAATATGGAGTCCCATCGGTGCAAATAAGGCGAGGAAAATATATTTCTTCTCAATTTCATCGCTCGAAAATTTCCCCTTGCCATAATAATAGCCCATGACAACACCAAATAGCGCATGGCTCGACACCGGTAAAAGTGCACGCATAAACGCCTGGTCAATACCAAATGACAATAAATAAATGGCATTTTCCACTGTCGCAAATCCAAGTGACACCGCCGCACCAAACAAAATCCCATCGTACGGGTCATCAAATTCCACATGGCGCAAAATCACCGCAAAAATGATGAGCCACTTCATCACTTCTTCAAAGCTACTCGTAAAAATCACATTGATAAAAAATGGATTCGTAAACGTTTTCTCTTCTTGTAACACAAATTGAATGAACATGATTGGGAATGTAATAATCGCACCGTAAATAAAAGCATGCAAAAGTGCACGCCTTGGCTCGGTGTCCATTTGATTGCGTAAATAAAAATAGCTAAGTAGGGCCAAACCCGGCGCAATGGCTGCTGATAAAAGTATAAACATGTCTCCGGGCCCCCTTCTCCTGAAAATCAACTACAATTAGTATAGCACTATTTAGTTCACTGAGGTGAAGTGTCGCGAGATTTTGTCGCGTTAATTCCACAAAAAAAACTCGGCCGTATTAGCCGAGTTTTCATGAATTAATGCATAAACGAATCGAAGTCTGTGCTGCCATTTGCTAGCATTAATAGTAGCTTCAAGCGCGCTTTTTTCGGGTCAAAATCGCCACCCATTAATACACCGCTATCTTTTAAGTTATTGGCACTGCTATAGTAATCGTAGGTTGGGAATACACGCCCTTCTTCAGTAGACGTTGTTAGCACCACTTTTGCGCCGTTTTGACAGAGCTTTTCAATCACACTTGTCATCTTAGGTGTCACTTGTCCGCGTCCTGCACCAACAAGAATCACACCATCCACTTTCGCTTCAGCTAAAGCATCTAATAGGATTGAGCTTGCACCTAAATATGCTATGACAATTTCTACTACAGGATAGCTTTCTTGAATCGAATAAACTTCTTTATGTGTCGGCTTTTGATAGATAATCACTTCATCATTATCGATAAAGCCTAGCATGCCGTAGCCAATTGCGCCAAAGCCGTTAATGCTTGAAGAGTGGACCTTTTTCACATATTTTGAGTGAATAATTTTTTCATTAAAGACAACGCATGTCCCAATATTTTTCGCTTCATCACTTGATGCAACAAGCAGTGAATTACGTAAATTCGAATAAACATCTGTCCCGATATCGCCCGATGATTTTTGTGAGCCAGTCACAATAATCGGACGCGCATCATGTATCGTTAACTCTAAAAAATACGCCGTTTCTTCTAAGCTGTCTGTCCCATGCGTGACAACAATGCCACTCACAGACTCATCTTGAAATACTTGTTGAATCGTTTTATTTAACTGATTTAAATGATCGAACGTCATATGCATCGATGGCACTTGATATAAGTCAATCAGTTCAATGTCCATTTCATTTTCAAGCTGACACATCGCTAAAATGGCCTTACCATCAAGCTTACCTGATTCTAATTTATTCTTCTCATTTCGTGTACTCGCAATCGTTCCACCTGTTGTAATTAACGCCACTTTTTTCTTCAAGTTATTCACCTCTTACTTCATTTGCTGTGCAATTTTATTGGCAATCATGCCACCGTGGAAGCGACCATTTTCAATGAAAATCTCATTCGCATTATTCCCCGCAGCTAATACACCTGCAATAAATAAATTGTCGACATTGGTTTCCATCGTTTCTGCGTCGAATGTTGGGCGACCTGTTTCCTCGTCCATCTCTACCCCCATTGCACGAATAAAGCTATGATCTGGGTGATAGCCCGTCATCGCAAAGACAATATCGTTTTCAAGTGTTTGTTCAACACCCTCCACATCAAGTATAACCTCATGCTCACGGATTTCTTTCACATTTGTATTAAAATGCATGGCAATTTCACCTTCACGTACTAAACCTAAAAATTCCGGTAATACCCAAGGCTTAATGCTCGTTGAATACTCTTCACCGCGGTACACAACGGTTACATGAGCGCCTGCTTTATTTAGTTCCAATGCGGCATCAATCGCAGAGTTTTTCCCACCAATGACTAACACATGTAAATCAAAAAATTCATGGCCTTCTTTGAAATAATGATGTACTTTTGGTAAGTTTTCACCAGGAAGATTTAAATAGTTTGGATTGTCATAATAGCCGGTTGCAATGACAACGTACGGTGTTTCATACGTTTCTTTATCCGTTTTCACAGTAAATAAATCCCCATGTTTTTCAACACTTTGTACGGCTTCAAAACGATTGACTTGAATTTTTTTCGCTTTTACTACTTCACGATAGTAAACAAGTGCTTGGTTTCGTTTCGGTTTACGCTCTTCAATGATAAACGGGACATCACCAATCGCTAGCTTTTCACTCGTACTAAAAAATGTTTGATGCGTTGGGTAATTATAAATCGCATTCACGATATTCCCTTTTTCAATGACAACAGGTGTTAACCCGATATTTTGTAGCTCAATTGCAGCAGATAATCCACAAGGGCCTCCCCCAACTATGATGGCTTCTACTTTTTGCATAGTAACATCTCCTTAAATTGGTTCAATGCATTTATTATACTGCTATTTTTATAATCACGTTTAGTTTATTCAAAGTTAATTTGAATGATGTGACATTCTGGTTTTGCCCCTAGTCGTAGCGGCAGTAGCGTCGTCCCATAGCCATTACTGACAAGCTCGTAGCGATTGCCGATTTGCTTAAAATAGCCATGCGGTTGAATGCCCCATTTTCCGAAGCGAATTTGTCCCCCGTGCAAGTGTCCAGCTATACTTACTAATGGCTTGAACTGTCTGTGCACTTTATAAAACAGCTCCGGATTATGTGAAACAAATGCCGTTTTCTCTAAGTTACAACCTGCTAGGGCGCGCCTAATATTTTCTTCACCGGGGCGATAGGTTACCGCGCTTAAATAAAAATCCCGTTGCTTCCCTATTCGCACCGCTTCGTTTTCAAGTAACGTAACGTTATGCTGCAAAAACAATTGTTTAAGCTTTTGTACATCAAATTCCACGTCATTATTGCCCCAGACAAAATAAGTCGGGCCAAGTGTATTTAACAGTCGAATATTTTCATGCAATGTTTGTTCAGATGTACGACGGTCGACAAAATCACCGCCAATAATTACCGCGTCAACCTTACCCGGTATGGATTTGATCATCTTTTTATTAATTTTTCGAGCATGTGTATCTGAAATAAAAAACAACTGCAACGGCTCACCAACACCTGTTGCCGTGACTTCATGCATACGAACGTTATTTTGACGCGCCTGCTGCCGCATATACAGTAAAACCGTTGCGCAAGCGAGCACCAATAGTGCACTAACAACCATATGCCTACCTCCAATTCAAATAAGAAAAAGACGAGCGCCTGTCACGGTTCGTCTTTTCCCAATTCATTATAAAGCTTTAAGAGAAATTTTAAGGCGTAATAACTAAAACCTGTCCAGTTGAAATACTATCTGAACTTAGATTATTGGCCGCTTTAATTTTTGCGATATTCGCAGGGCTACCGTCACCATAATATTTTATGGCAATACGGTATAAATTATCCGTCGATGTTACGGTATGTGTTTTTTTCTGGCCACTTGCCGCTGCTTCTGCTTTTTTCTTTTCCTCTAGCTCTTTTGCTTTTTGCGCTGCCACTTTTTGAGCCTCTTCAGCTTTTTTCGCCTCAGCTGCATCTTTATTTGCTTCGGCTGCCTCTTTTGCTGTTTTTTGTTGCGCTAATTTTTGCTCAGCTTTCTTTGCTTCTTCAGCTGCTAAACGTTGCTTTTCTGCCTCAGATTCTTTCACAGCCGCTGCGTCTGGTTTTTCTGCTGACTTTTCTGCTGGTTTTTCATCTTTATTGTCTTCTTTTGTATCATCAGCCCCAGCTTTTGCTGGATCCGGATCTTGCTTTACAAATTCTACAATGACATCATCTTGCTTTTCTTCCACAGCTACTTTTTCAGCCTCTGATGCGCTTGGATCATAAATGAGCCATACATAACCTAAGATGCTTAATGGAATGAAAATTAAGACAAATACTAGTAGCTTCATAATTGGATTCCCTTGTTTTTTCTTACCTATCCTTTGATGTCGACTCGCACGCGACAATTTCGTATCTGACTCATTATGTAAGTCAATCTCTTGACGATGCTCTTCTACCTTTTCACGGTAATCTTCTTTTGTCATAGCCTGCTCAACCCTCCAACTACTAAAACATTTACATATATTATGACGAATTTCTACATAAAAGTAAACGGTTCACCCTAAGTTTACTAGTTTCATAGTAGTATTTGCTGTAATCGCTGTTGCCAAGTAGTCATTTGTGTATGCTCTTGCTCCTGGCGCTCTGCTAAAAACGGGCCGATTTCAATGCCACAATTCGTACAACAGCTCGTTTGCTGCGCTTCAAGCACTTGTCCAAAATAATGAACGACCTGCTCACGCATACACTCTGTACTTTCGATTAATTTTAAGACGCGATTCACTTCTGCAAACTTCTTAAACTGTATATCTTGCATCCGTTTTTTCACGAGTTCCGGTGATTCTTGCTGAAGCCAGTAATTTAAGACGCGAAACGCAACTTCTGACAGCTCACCGCGCGTCACTAACACATTGGGCTGCTCCCCACTTGCTATTACTTGCATAAAGCGGTCAATATGCGCATCCTTCGGTAAATCCTCGCTTGCGATAAACTTCGCATACTGCTCGTCTCCAGCGGCATACAGTAAAAAAGCAACGGCTTCTTTGCCATCACGTCCAGCACGGCCGATTTCTTGCATGTAATTTGATAAGGTAGCCGGCATCGTTTCATGAATAATTTGACGGACATTGTCTTTATGCACCCCCATACCAAATGCATTTGTCGCAACAATCCATTCAAGCTTTCCAGTTAAAAACTGCTGCTGAATAAATTGACGGTCCTGCGCCTCTTTTCCAGCATGGTACGCAGCGGCGGCAATATTTTTTTCAAGCAACTGTAAGCTAATTGCCTCGGTCTTCGCACGCGATTGCGTATAAATAATACCCGGTCCCGCCGTTTTTGAAACATGGTCAATAATCCAATCTATCTTCTCTTCTTTCATTGAAAATGTCTTTTTCACTAAATAAATATTTTCACGGTTAACCGAATGCATATAATGAAACGGCTTTTGCATGTGTAAATAATGCTGAATGTCCTGCAAGACTGATTCAGTTGCTGTTGCAGATAGCGCTAAGATAGGTGGACGCTTTTCTTTTGGCAACACTTCACCAATCCGCAAATAATCCGGACGAAAATCAAAACCCCATTGTGAAATACAGTGCGCCTCATCTGCCACAATAAGTGACAGCTCCATTTGCTCAATGCGCGCTTTCACTTGCGGCTGTAGCAGCATTTCAGGCGACACAAAGATAAAACGGTACTCATGTAAAAAGTGCAGTGCATAGCGCTTTTGGTCTGGTGTTAAAAATGAATTAAGCGCCACAACACGCTTTTCGCCGCGCTGCTTTAGCTGATCGACCTGGTCTTGCATGAGCGATAACAGTGGTGACACAATGAGCACCGGCTTGGTAAATAAATAGCCTGGCAGCTGATAACAGAGCGATTTCCCCATACCCGTCGGTAAAATCGCGACCACGTCTTGTCCAGCAACTAACGCTTCAATGATTTCACGCTGTCCCGGTCGAAATGTTTCATAGCCAAAATGCTGCTGTAGTACGGCTTCTAGATTCATGAGGTTGTCGCTCCCTTCGCTAACGTGATGCGCAGTTGAAAATAACTCATATCTGGCAAAATTTCCTTCAATGTTTTTAAGCGCTTCGTTTCATAGTCTTCTACTGCTTGTAAAATTTGCTGTTGCTCCTCTTTTGAAATGAAACCATCAATCGAAAAGTTCGGCTCATTCATTGCCATTTCGACCACATGATCTTCAATCGTGCTCATCTTTAAACGACGAATATGGCTGATTTCTTCAAGTGAACGTCCCTTTTTATACAGTTGGGCCGTCTCAATGGCAGAATTCGTAAGTAATGCTTCTACACGAATGCTTTCGGCGATTTTTGCAAGTAACGGATAATGCGCCTTCTGCTGTTCAATTTCAGATAACCACGCATGTAAGCCACTAATAAATAGGAGCTGCACGTCCATTTCCTGTAGCTGATAGCCAAACGCAAGTTGCTGCCATGTAAAGCCGGGCTCATTATAGCCTGTTAAACGGTATATTAAAAGCTCCTTCACGTTTTCTTCAATTGAAAGCTTCGCTAAGCTAGTAGACATTTCATCATATAATAGTGGCTGTAATGTTCGCTGCTGAAAGTGATTGGCCACTAAAAATTGACGCACCCAATGTTGAATTTGCTCATTGCGTTCAATTGGGATAAATGCCTGCTGGTGATTGATTTGATGTGACAAGCTTTGTACAACAAGTGATAATCGGCCGAAAAATACGTGCTCATTGCCACGGTAATGCCAGCTATCAAATGTGACATCTAGCGGCTTTTTAGCGAGCGCTTGTCCTTGCTCACTCATTTTGTAATACCCGTTTTCATCGATATCAATATAATTTTTGGCAAACAGTAAATCGATGTGCTGTTCAAATTTTTGACGTGTCAGTTTTGGCAAAAGACCAAAAAACGGGTACAATTTATAAAGACCGACATCTTGAATTGTTTGTCCAGAGCGCTTGCCCTTTAATAGATGAAAGGCTGCGGATACGGTACGCTCCTGCTGAAAAGTATGTAAAATTTTTAAAAGAATTTGTTGAGTTAGCAAATCAAATCCCTCATTTTCGTAGTATTAGGTTGAAATGTGTGAAGAACACAATTAGAATAAATAAGAGCTTTACGGAAGCGAACGTACAAAGGAGAGGTAACAATGCCAAAATATACAATCGTAGATAAAGATACTTGCATCGCTTGTGGTGCTTGTGGCGCTGCTGCACCTGACATTTATGATTATGATGATGAAGGAATTGCAATCGTTATTTTAGATGATAACATGGGTACTGCTGAAGTTCCAGAGGATCTATTAGAAGATATGCAAGATGCAGTTGAAGGCTGCCCAACAGATTCAATCAAGGTTGCAGACGAGTCATTCGAAGGCGACGCATTAAAATTTGAATAACCGTACACAAACGATTTCTTGAGCTACTTTCAAGGAATCGTTTTTTAATTTGTCTGAAAAAATGATTTACACGCTGATTGCTCAATGTTATAGTTATTGTTAGTAGCAGGTACTAATAATAACTATTATACAGGGGTGTCATGATGGATTTATTACAATTACAAGGAAAAAACATAGTCGTGATGGGGGTTGCCAATGAGCGCAGTATTGCTTGGGGCATTGCAAAGCGACTATTTGATGTAGGTGCAAATGTGATTTTCACCTATCGTAAAGAACGTTCAAAAGGGAAAATCGAAAAACAAATCGCGAATTATACAGAACACAAAACCGCTATCGTTGAATGTGATGTCAATAGTGACGAGAGCATCGCACAAGCATTCACGCAAATCGGCGAACAGTTCGGTGTCATTCACGGCATCGTGCACTCGGTTGCATTTGCGCATGCTGAGGATTTACGCAATCGCTTTGTGGAAACATCACGTGATGGCTATGCGTTCGCCCAAGATACGAGCGCTTATTCATTAATCGCAGTCGCAAAAGCGGCAAAACCTTATATGACTGAAGGTGGCTCAATCGTCACGATGTCTTATTTAGGTGCTGAACGCGTGCTTGAAGGTTACAACGTGATGGGGGTAGCCAAAGCAGCATTAGAAGCGTCGATGCGCTATTTAGCAGCAGATATTGGTGCTGATAATATTCGTGTCAATGCGATTTCTGCTGGTGCGATTCGTACTTTAGCCGCAAAAGGCGTACCAAGTTTCAACCAAATTTTACACAAAATCGAGGAAACCGCACCGCTTAAACGCAACACGAATCAAGAAGAAGTGGCCGACATGACGATTGTGATGCTTAGTCATTTATCTCGTGGTGTGACAGGCGAAACGATTTATATCGATAGCGGTTACAATATAATGGGATAACACATAGCGAATTCACATCCTCCCTTGTGAATTCGCTTTTGTCTTCTAAACGGGTATATGTATAACTAAGCCAAACATTTAAGAGAGGTGAATGCTATGGAAAAAGAAGAAGATCTGTTAAGGCGGATTGGTGCGCTTGAAAAAGAAGTTCGGAATTTACGTAGTGAGATGCAGCATGTAAAGCAACATGTGAAGCTAGAGCCTGCTGTTAAAGAAGAACAAAAACTACCATCAGTCACACCAATTTTGCCAAAACAGGAGGATGTTCGTGTAAAAGTAACACCTGTGCAGCCGATTGAACCAAAGCCAGTACGGGAAGAACGTTCACTTGAAGAAACATTAACTCGCGCACTCCCTAGAATCTTTATGGTCATTTTAGTACTCGGGGTATTATGGGGCTTAAAACTTGTCAGTGATTATGGCATTTTATCGGATAGTATCAAAATCATTGCTGGCTTTGCGTTATCTCTCGGTTTAGCTGTTTGTGCATTGCTAATGGAGAAAAAGCAAAAATCGCGTGTTGTCGCCCTTTCGCTTTACGGTGGCGCATTTATCGTCGGGATTTTAACAACTGCTGCCGGTGCCATTTTGTATGATGTGCTCGGTCTTTATGTAGCGCTTGTCATTGCGCTACTTTATATCGTGTACGGCGTATGGATCAGCTATGTAAAAGACAACGAGGCATTAACCGTGCTTGTTGTGTTTACTTCCCTACTGCTGCCGTATTTACTGGAATATATGGCATTTAGTGCGTTCATTATTGGCATTTTTGTTGTATTGCTATTTATTGTCGTGCAAATTGTTATTGTAAAATACAAACAACAGAAAGCACTTTCTATTGGCCTGGTGTTTTCGTTGTTAGCACTTATCATTGTTTCCACTTTCCATGTGGAGCAGGTCGAATTTTTTGTCTTCGCTATTGTGCTTTTATATAGCGTATTTTTAGTAAGCTTCTTGCGCATTTCTAACACCAAAAGTACATGGCACGCAAGCCTACTCTTTAGCTTTACGATAGCTGTGCTCGTTGCGATCAATAGCATGCTATTCAATGAAGAAGCGATGCGTTCGATTGCGCTACTTCTTATGCTTGGGATTTTATGCTTCGTGACGTATGTAGTATGGGAACGAAAAACTACGATGCTGTTTGATGTTGTAGCGACGTTAGCGGTGCTTACTTTGCTCAATTTAATTGCACAACTCGATCTGTCTAGAGACGTGACTTTATTATTACTTGTCATTGTGGCGTTTGCGGGGTTAATGCTCGCGATGAAGCACGCGATCGCTTTTATGAAATTTGTATATAGCTTTGTCTTTACGATGCTTGTACTATTCGTGCTCGTCTTCTGTGATGTGTCTCCGTTTATGTCCATCTCGCATATGACGAATCTTTTGGTCATGATCATGCTCGTGCTGCTGTACCGCGCATTTCTTCAAACGAAAAGTGCGACTACTAAAAATTTGAAGTTACAGTTAATGCTACAGGATGTATGGCCAGTCCTAATTTACGCAGCAGTGCTCATTTATATTTGGAAAATTGATTTAGCGTATATGCCGAATCACTTGAGGACGTATTTAGTGTACGCGGGGATTGCGATTTCCTTTGCCGCGCTACTGCTTATCAAACGCGATGTAGTCGGTCGCCTCCTCCCGCTTATTGCAGCAACAGTGTACGCGATGGCTGCACTTACACTATTTTCAAGTGTGTGGGTGGAGGAACAAGCAATTAGCATTGCCTTCTTCATACGCATTCTTTATATCGGGATTGCTTGGGCTATCGTAGTGGATGTCTGGAAACACGGGGCCATTTATAAAAATTACGCGCACATTTTAGAGGAAAATACTGAAAAAATACTGATTGGTAGTACCATTATTTCGATTTTTGCGCTATTTAGCTTAACGAACTTTATGGATTTCCATGAGTTAATTAACTGGAATACAGCCGTTATCCTAAATACCGTTTCGATTTTCATTGCGTCTTGTCTGGCGCTGTTTTTAGCGGCCAAACGTGACTACCGAGACTTAAAGCTAACGGGGATTGGGTTACTGTTTTTCGGCATTGTCAAAATGATTTTCTTTGACTTATCCGCACTCGACATCCTCATTCGCTCGATTTCGTTTATCATCATTGGTGCGGTTGGGCTCGTTGTGTCGAATAAGCTTTTGGGGAAAGTGAAAGATACGGAGTTATAGGATTCAAGCGATAGGGGCTGTCCGAAAAGAAAATACTTTTCGGACAGTGCTTCGTTCATGTGTTAATTAATTGCCTAAGTGCGGTGGTCAGAATAAATTCT
>SMEP01000216.1_pt1 | contig 12340 bp, 8 predicted proteins | sample 2456231 | NCBI WGS metagenome assembly SMEP01 (sample SAMN10132595, study PRJNA489261) | soil metagenome | isolation source: day1 control-silty clay loam soil ammended with raw manure from dairy cow... | place: USA | collected 2015-05-15
GTGGCCATAAACGTGCCGGTTTTATACAACCACGGCACGCTATTAAAATATTGCCAGCCTTTCCATAGCAGACGTTCTTTTGCAGAGTAACGGCTGCCTTGCCCATCCATCACCTGACCGACTTGTTGCGGAGATTTAACATTCTCTTCACGTAAACGACGCAATAGCGCGGGGATCGGGATTTTTACTGGACAGACTTCACCGCACGCACCGCAGAGTGACGATGCCGATGGATGATCAGGAGTGTTTTCTAAACCCAATAAATGCGGCGAAATGATTTTACCAATAGGGCCTGGGTACACCGTGCCATAGGCCTGGCCGCCAATGCGTGTATAAACCGGGCAGTGGTTCATGCAAGCGCCGCAGCGGATGCAATTCAGTGTTTGGCGCAGTTCACTGTCAGCAAAGGCTTGACTGCGACCGTTATCGAGCAAGACCAAATGCACTTCTTCTGGACCATCGAGCTCGCCGGGCTGGCGCGGCGCCGAGATCATATTCACATAAGTGGTGATGCCTTGACCGAGCGCGGAACGGGTCAGTAACGACAATAACGGTACGGTATCTTGTAAATTGGCCACGACTTTTTCAATGCCGGTTACGGCGATGTGCACCGGCGGCACTGTGGTCGACATGCGGCCGTTGCCTTCGTTTTCCACCAGCAACAAAGTGCCAGTTTCGGCGACCGCAAAGTTGACGCCGGAAATACCAATATCAGCATGAAAGAATTTCTCGCGCAAAATACCGCGAGCAGACTGAATCAAACTGTCAACATCATTGGTATAGGGCAGGGCTAAGCGGTGCTCGAATAAACGACCGACTTGCTCAGCATTTTTATGAATGGCCGGCATAATAATGTGCGTCGGTTTTTCATTATCCAGCTGAATAATGTACTCGCCCATATCTGATTCAAGCGCCTCAATGCCGTGCTCGGTGAGGTGCTCATTCATGGCCATTTCTTCACTGACCATGGATTTACCTTTAATCACCTGCTTGGCATTGCGGGTTTGCGCGATCTTCAAAACAATGGCATTGGCTTCATCTGTGCTGTTGGCCCAATGCACTTGAATGCCTTGTTTGGTTAAGTTGGCTTCCAATAATTCGAGTAGATCTGGCAGTTCGGATAAAGCGCGGGCGCGGACTTTATTGCCCAGTTCGCGCAGGTTCTCGCGCTCATCGTCATCGGGCATCGAGATGATGCGCTTGCTGATCAAGGAATCCATGGCGCTGCGCATATTGTTGCGCAGTTGCTGATCTTTTAAGGAAAGACGCGCGTTGACTTTGAGGTTGCGTGCAGTGACATCGACGGCATGAATGCGTTGACTGTTCATACGCAGGCCTCCTGTTTAGTCTGCGTGCGCTGCCATAGAAAACTGGCGAGATGCTGACCGAGCAAGGGTATGTTTTGTTTCTCAAAAGAACCATTGATATTCATTAAACAACCGCAATCGGCGCTAACCACCTGCTGCGCGCCGCTGGTCAGTAAAGACTGGGTTTTGTCAGCGACCATCGCCCCAGAAATATCCGGCATACGCACCGAAAAAGTACCGCCAAAGCCACAGCATTCGCTTTCGTGGTCATGTTCAACCCGCTCAACCTGAGCTAATTGGCTCAGCAGTGCGCGTGCATGCAGATGGGTGTTCATCTCGCGACGAGCCGAGCAGGAAGTATGCAGCGCCACTTGCAAGGGTGCGCCTTGATCAATCAGTTGCACGTCGCAGACATGCAATAAAAACTCGGCCAGCTCATAGGTGCGCTCGGCGAGATGCTTAACCTTGGCTAGCATTTCCGGTTCGTCTTTAAATAGGTCAGGATAGTGTTCGCGAAACATCCCAGCGCAGGAGCCAGATGTCACCACTACCGGCCAGTCGTTCTCAAACAGTTTCAGCTGCGCACGCGCCACTTCGCGGGCTTGCTCGGTGTAACCCGAGGTGTAGGCGGGTTGCCCACAGCAGCTTTGTCCTTGCGGGAAGTCAACGCGAATGCCCTCACGCTCTAACAAGTGAATCGCATCCATCCCAGCTTCTGGGAAAAATAAATCCACCACGCAGGTGCCAAATAAATACACCTGAGTGGGCTTGCCGGTCGGGTAAGTGCGCGCGGGTTTGCGTGGTGGTGCAACCCGAGTTTCTTGAGGCACGGCGTTATAAAATAGATGGCTCATGGTCAGCTCCGGCGGCGTGAATATGGAAACGCAAACGGGTCAGGCATGCGCTCAGTGTACGCATGCCTGACCCTTTTCAGTAGAGTGTTAAGGCATTAAAGGATCACTGATCCCCAGTACATTGACGGCAAATAACACAATCAGCCCGGTAAAGAATACGTAGTACATAGTCGGCCAAATAGTTTTTCGTAAGGTTGAGCCTTCTTGCCCCAGTAACCCTACGGTAGCAGATGCGGCCACGACGTTATGAATGGCAATCATATTGCCTGCGGCGGCGCCAATGGCCTGACCTGCCACAATAATGGCGGTCGAAATACCAAGGTTTTCCGCTACGCCAAATTGGAACTGACTGAACATCATATTGCTGACCGTGTTTGAGCCAGCAATAAAGGCGCCAAGTGCACCAACGCTTGGCGCCAGTAAAGGGTAAATACCGCCAACGCTGTCAGCAATAAAACGCGCCATGGCAATCGGCATGCTTGGAATATCTGCAGCATTGACGCCTGAGTTAATCAGGATGCGGACCATTGGTACGGTGAATAGCAGAACAAAACCGGCACCGAGTAAAACGCGGCTGGATTCACTTAAGGCTGCACGAAAATGCTGCCATTGCATTCTGTGTAAAAAATACGCACTGCAAGCGACAAACACTAAGATTCCGCCAGGCAAGTACAGTGGCATAAAGTCAGCGTTGATTCCCGCTTCGCCAAGAATGTTGGGAAACTTGATGACCACTGCTTTCATTGCCGCACCGACGCTTGGAAAAACACGGCTGATCACCAAGAGTAAGCCGACTAAAACGTAGGGCAGCCAAGCTAACCAGCTGCGCATGGGCTGGCTAGTCAAGTTATCCAGTTTGATTTCAATTGAGCCTAACCATTGGCTTGGCCATTCTTTGCTTGGAGCAAAATCCCAAGTGGTTTTTGGTGTCAGAAAATTAAAGCGCGCAGCAGTGGTGACAATTGCCAAGCCGATAAGTCCACCCAACAGAGAGGGGAACTCTGGACCTAAGAATACGCCGGTCAATGCATAAGGAATAGTAAAAGCGACACCGGCAAATAATGCGAATGGAATAATTTCAATAGTGGCTTTCCAGCTTTTTTCTTTGCCAAAAAAGCGCGTGAGCATTAACACCATAATCAATGGAATAACAGTGCCGACGATGGCGTGCACAATGGCTACTTGATTGGTGATTAACTGTAAAAAACTCGCCCAATCCGAACCATTGGCTAAGAGTTGTGCCGCGACGGCTTCACTGTCTAAACCACTGGTAATACCAATGATAATGGGTGTGCCAACAGCGCCAAAAGATACCGGTGTGCTTTGCACCAGCATGCCAAGCATCACCGCCGCCATTGCAGGGAAGCCAATCGCCACCAATAGCGGCGCGACGATCGCTGCTGGCGTACCAAAGCCTGATGCGCCTTCAATAAAACAACCAAATAACCAAGCAATGATAATGGCTTGTACACGACGGTCGGGGCTAATGGTCATAAAACCGGCACGAATTGCGTGAATGCCGCCGGAATGTTTTAAGGTGTTGAGCAACAGGATTGCGCCAAAAATAATCCACAAAATACCAGCTGTTACCACCAGCCCTTGCAGGGTTGAGGCTAGAACACGGTTAAAGCTCATCTCCCAAAAAAACAATGCAATTGTCGCAGTCATGGCAAAGACTAACGGCATCGCATGTTTGGCTGGCCAGCGTAAGCCAATCAGTAAAATAGCAGCGAGTAAGATCGGCGCAAAGGCCAATAAAGCCAATACACTAGACGGCATAATGCGACTCCTTTAGCTGCTTTGCGCAACCTATCAGGTGGAAAAACACACTGCTTATATTTGACATGGCGAGTTCCTGTGATACTGTTGTTTTTATAAATTGGTCATACCAGTTTACAGTTTGTGCTTTTAAGTAAAATACGCCAGAGGTTATCTGTCAAATATTCTATCTGCTACTTTAGTCATTACTCGCGGCTAAAAGAGGCTACTAGAGCCTGCTTGCCACTGCGAGAAAAAGGGGCTTGTGGTAGCCTTGCGGCCTTTAATCAGTTGTTCTAATTAGGGTAAGAAAAGAACGATGAGCTTTGCACATATACAGCAGCGCCGTTTATCGGATGAGATTGTCGAGCAGCTGGAAACCATGATTTTGGAAGGCGTGCTGCAAGCGGGTGAACGTTTGCCTGCAGAGCGTAAACTGGCCGAACAGTTTGGTGTGTCACGGCCCTCGCTGCGCGAAGCCATTCAGAAACTGGTGGCCAAGGGCTTGTTGGTCAGTCGCCAAGGTGGTGGTAATTATGTCAATCAAGAAGTGGGCGCGACGTTTAGTGATCCACTGCTGGCTTTGCTTGCTGAAAAGCATGATGCACAAAAAGATTTGCTCGAATTTCGTCATACCTTAGAAGGCGCTTGCGCCTATTACGCAGCGCTGCGTGCCACGCCAGCAGACCACGAACGCTTAGACGCAGCTTTTGCACAGCTAGAAGCCTGTTATGCCGGCTCTGCAGAAAATTGCCGCACTGAAGAAGGCTTAGCCGATGCGCGTTTTCATTTAGCCATCGCCGAAGCCAGTCATAATGTCGTGCTGTTGCATACCATTCGTGGCTTATTTGATTTGTTGCGCGGTAACGTCATCACTAATATTGGCGGTATGTATACGCAGCGCAGTGAAACACGTGCAATGTTGATTGAGCAACACCGTAGCCTCTATCACGCTATCAAAGCAGGCGATGCCGAGCTGGCGCGGCAGCTATCCAATCAGCACATCGAATATGTTTGTGAAGTGCTCGCTGAAGTGGATGAAGAGCAACTGCGAGTGCAGCGCTCGGAGCGGCGTAAAAAACTTTAGCAGGGATCCTTTAGCGCTAGGAAAACCTGCTAAAAATGTAAGTTAAGTCTCACGCTCGGTAATTTATTTTTTGCCCTGCTGAGGGAGCAAAGCAGGGAAGTTATCCTCTGCTATGGCCTGCGCCACGTCTTTGGGCAGTGCATCTAACAGCGGATCAAAGCTGTGCAGGGTTTTACCTAAATTAGAAAAACGTCCTACCACATCACTGCCCAACACAAAACGCTTCGGATGGTTTTGCAAAAGCTTTAGCCAATCTGCATTGGGTTTGCCTTTGGCATTCAGTAGGTAAGGTTCCAGCATTGTCCATGACAGGTCGATGTAGAGATTGTCGTTTTCTTTTAATAAGCGCTGCAGTAATGGCAGTAAAAAATCCAACTCTTCTTGGTGACGGTGCAATTCCATGCTGGTGCCAGCGTGTGCCCAGATAAAGCGTACGTCTGGGTTTTTACTCAGCGCTTCTTCTAATTCTTCAAGGTACAGCGGGTTACGTTCACGTTTGGACGTGACATTACTGTGCAGTAAAACTGGTAAATCATACTCGGCAGCGACGCGATAGACTTTCATCATGGCGTCGTTATTCGCGCGTGGCGTATCACCTTGCATCAGAGCGGTGACATCGTCATGACGCGTAAACACTTCGCCAATGCCTTGCCAAAAACCAGGGTTCATTTCTAAAGTGCGGCGGATGTGGGTGGCGGCGTTTTTATCGTTGGCATTAAAGCCGGAGAGAAAAGGAAAGAAGCGCTTTTGTTGTTCTGGTTTGAGCTGTTGGATCGCCTGCAACACATAAAAGTCAGTGGCGCTGTACCAATACAAGTCCGCATCATCGCCCGCGTAGTAGCGTGGTTTTTTCGGCTCGTCTTCTTGCCATTTTTTCGCCACCGGTATGCCCATAATGGCTGCATGACTAATATTTCCTTGGTTCATCTCGGACAGTAGCGCTTGCATGCCCTCAGATTCTTGAAAGAAATCTACGTAGTGCAAATGGCCGTCAATATAGCTGCGCGCTTGTGCAAATTGCGTGGTCATGAGTAGTGCAAAAATAATCCAAACTCTCATCAGTCGCCGAACCTATTATTTAATCTTGTGAAAATAGGACGCATTTAAAGGATAAGAGTTCGCGCTTGGGGCTTGTTTATATCTACAGCCCGATCTCTTGCCAGTCTCCGTTGTGATAGCGCATCAGCTGCGTTTCGCCAAAGCGCCATAAGTGCAGCCAACCGTTATTGATCAGCTGTTGTACCACGCGATGTTGGCTAATGACTTTTTCAATGGCATAACTGGGGGCATCAATGATGACAGTGAGACGCAGCGGTTCATGCATCCAGCGCTGACCGTCATGCAATGATTGCTGCGACAGACCGATACGCAGGTCTCCGCCATTACCTTCGAAGACGCCGAGATGTCCACCGACAACGTTATGCAGTAATTTATTGCCACTACCAAGACGCTGTGGGTCGCAGACGGAGGCGTGGTATTGCAGGTTGATCCAGTGGGCAACCAGCATTGGTGCAGTCATCAGCAGTTCGAGGACGCTGCCGTCAGGGTCTTGCACGTTGTCGTAATCATGTAAAAAACTGCGCCCGTTTAAGGGCATGCCTAAACTGCGCTGGCGCGGTGCAATGATAAATGCAGCGTTGCCGGCTAAGCCCCATTCAGGGCGAGTTTGCGCACCATCGTAGGCACGACGACGCAACTGCATAAGCAGCTGATCGGCTGCAGTGGAAGCGTTAAGCCCGAGCTTGACTGCTCGCTCGCGACGCACTTGATCACCGGCTTGAGCAAACACGCTGTGTAGTTTGTCCCAAGTTGTGCGCGCCGATGTTGTCAGCAGATCAAGATCAAAACCGTTGATCTCATCGGTTGTGGTGTTGTGCAATGCAGCAATGAACACTGTGTGCTCTGGAATCTCGATTGCGCATGCTTTTAAACCTGCGCGCACCTCCGGTTCGTTCAGCAAACGAGCTAAAACACGAGCATTGACCTCGCCAGTTTGACCACAGCAGGCACCGCAATCGAGAGCGGCAGCATGGGCATTGTTTATGCTCTGACTGCCATGCCCCACCAGTAATACCGTTGGCGCGAGCTGTTTATCCAAACCCATGGCGTGCAAGACACGGGCAGCGAGTTGCACCTTTGCTTGAGTGTTCATGTCATATAAGGCGGGACGGCATAAGCGCTGATAGCGTGCGGGTAGGCCGGTTAAATCAGTGGACTGCAGTGATTGGCTTGTTGGCTTCAGCCATTGTGCGAGCTTACCCACATAGGCGAGTCCTGCAGCTTCAGCATAGGAAAACGCTGAGGAAGGCCAGCGACTGGCAGAGCGCATCTGCTCAGACCAGGCAAAGTTACGCAGACGCGCCCGCTGTGCATTGGTATTTAAAGCTTGATGTGATGCTTCGTTGCGACCTGCTGATGCAGCACTGATTCTGTCGGTTACTTCAAGTGTAGCGGGTAGTAGTCCTGGTAGTTGCGGGCGAGAGGCTGAGGTGGCAAAGGGTGTATAGGCCACAGGCAGCCCAAAAAAGCCGGCAAAGCCAATGGTGTGCAGGCCAGGATGGGCTGCTTCGAGCGCACGGCGTAAAGGTTCGCTACGCACATCAATGCAAAAAACAGCCTGAACCGCTAGTGCTGAAGCTGCTGTGTTGGTGGGTTGAGTGGCAGTGGATTGCATCAATTGCTGGGCTAACTGGCGTTGATAGCCGATCTCCAAAGCAAGCTGCCAAACTTCATCGATGATCAGAGCTTCTTCGGCTTGCTTGATCTTTTCAGCGCTGAACAGCCATTGCGCCTGCAGCGATTCGAATGCTGTTTGCGCAGCGCTATCGTCCTTGCAGTCTAATAAAATTGCACCCCAGGCCAAGCGAATCGCCAGTAAATCGCGCAGGTGGGCATCGGTTTGTCCTGATTGCTGCGCCTGCCAAGCCAAGTAAGCACACCAGGATGCCCAGCCATTGACCGTCAGCAAAATAGCTTCCAGATAGTCGACCCAGACTGCTTCAGGTAACCCCAAGCGCTGCAATACCCAGCGCTCAGCATCTTGTCGAGTGGCGGGCAGAGCGTTGAGGCTTTGTGCGATGTCGGGCAAGCCCATCAGCGTGCCAATAGCGTAATCGTGGGTTAAGGTTTCGCGCCAGAAAGCATAGAGGCCAGTGTCAGATTCTGGCTGCCAGTCCGCCTGTTGTTCATCAAAGTAGGCAGCGCAGGTCTGACTGACTTGGTGGGTGATGGCTTGACGCCAAGAGAGACGCTTGTCTTGATCGATATCATCGTCCAGTACATCGATCAGCAGTGGCAGACGTGGGATGGTTTTGTTAACGCTTAAAGCTGCAATGCATTGCTCCATGCTCAGGCTTTTTGCTGCCACTAAACGCTTGATTGCACAGCTTAAATCCTCTTGTTGAATACGACCTTCGAGCCATGTTTGCTGGATATAGGCACGCGACGGAAAAACGTTAATAGCGCCGAGTACGGCCATTCGTGCGGCAACTTTTCGAATTGGAAGAGCAATACGTGACCAGTGTGGATTGACGGCAATGGCACGATCAAGCGGCCAAGTTGGCGCGATTGCTTGGCAGGCCTGCGTGCAGGCCATTTCAATTTTTAAGTTGAGCGACTCTTCAGGTGTGCGTTTGGCTGAATCTGCAGCGCTTAATGAGTCTATAGTTGCGGCTGTGTGTTCTGTAATGTGCGAAGTTGTCTGACTCATTATAGGCTCCTTAAATGGCTGTTTGATCGATCAGTCGCGGTTGCGCTCGAGTTGTGCTGGCTGGCCGCTTCGGTGACAGTCCAGCGTGTTGGCCAGATTTTTAGGATGAAGCGGGTGACCCACTCATCAACATAGAAGCCGGCGTAGCTCCAGCGCCGCAAACGGGTCAAGGTCTTTGGCTGTATCTGCAGCGTCATCAGACACAGGTATAAAGCGGCCATGGCGCACAAGGTGAATATTCCGGCCAGTGGGTAAGGGCTGTCGGTGACACCAAGGGGCAGAAGATGCGCCAATAAGGTCGCAGCAGTTAGGCCAGCGACGATACTGAAGCCTGCCAGTGCCCGCCAAACGAGTGTGTTGCTTGAGTGATCGTGCAGACTTGGCAGCCACAGCAGAGGTGCCCAGGCTAAAGCCAGTACAGCGTTCCACCACCAAGGCCAAAAGCTATAAGAGCTCAGCATTTGTACCAGTAATAAAATGAATAGCGCTAAAAGCGGAGCAATGATCAAACTGAGCAAAGAGGGCTTAAGTTGCGGGCGCATCCTTTGTAGTGTGCTGTCCTTGACCACGCTTGAGGCTGAGAGGAAAGCATTGGCTTTGTAGAGCGAGTGTCCTAGCAGATGCAGAGCCGCCAGCGAGTACAAACCTAAGCCGCATTCAAGCAGCAAAAAGCCCATTTGCGCGACGGTTGACCAAGCTAAACGTACCTTAATGCTGATGCGGGTCAGCATCACCAAGCCTGCAAGCACAGCGGTGGTCAGTCCAAAGCCAATCAGTAACCAGCGAGCAGGCGCAGCCGCTTCTAAAAGTGGCGCAAAGCGAATGATGATGAAGCCGCCGAGGTTAATTACGCCTGCATGCAGTAAAGCTGATACTGGAGTTGGCGCTTCCATCACTTGGATCAGCCAGCCATGCACCGGTAGCATCGCTGTGCGTAGAACTACCGCAAGCACTAAAAAAATGGCGCTGATATGTAAGGCAAGCGATATCTCATGTTGCTCAAGGTGTTGCCACAATGCCGTAAACGAGCCGCTACCTACCTCTTGCCAGGTCAAGGCCGCAGCTGCCAGCAATAGCGTGTCAGCTAGGCGGTCGGCTGCGCGTTTTTTATGACCGGCCAGCAAGGCAAATGGCCGGTCTCGGTAAAAACATAACAGCTGTTGAAGAGCAATCCCCACCATTGCCCAAGCAGCAATCAAAACCAACCAATGATTAGCTAGTAGTAGTAAATGCACGCAGGTTAAGACTGCCGATAGGGCTAGCACATAACGCGCCTGCTGCGGCTCACCCTGTAAATAACGCGATGAAAAAACGCCGATAATGGTGCCAATAAACTGCACCACAACCGCCAGCCATACACCCAATAAGCTCAAGGAAAACCAATTTAAATAGCTTGCAGAGACCGCATCTGGCGTGGATGAAGGGGCAGCACTGCGCCACGCCAATAAGGCGAGGGAGCAGGCTAAGGCAACTCCTGAAAGGTAGATATAGCGTCGCCACAGCCGTACGACGTGTATGGGTTTTAGGGTTGCCAGCAACATTGCAGCACACATCAATAGTGCCGGTGCAAAAGGGCTTAGATAAAGCAGTAGGTTGTTCCATACAGTCATGACGCAGACTCCTAGGTTGGGCGGCTGCTAGGATGCTTGACTTGAATTATTCTGTAAAATACATTGATATGAACTTTTTGATATTAAAAACAGAATGATAAATCTTAAGCAGCTGAATTTTCATCACTTATTCTATTTCTGGCGTGTTGCCAAAATAGGTCATCTGACCCGCGCCGCTCAGGAAGTACATACCTCTCAATCAGCCTTGTCTGCACAAATCAAACAGCTTGAAGAGCATTTAGGTAAGGCTCTATTTGAGCGTGAAGGTAAGCGTCTATTGCTGACAGCGACAGGGCAGTTGGTGTTTTCTTACGCAGAAGAAATTTTCGGACTAGGCCAAGAAATGCTCGGGCGGCTTGAAGTGCATAGTGAAGGGATGATTCACTTGCGCGTCGGCAGTGTTGCTACCTTGTCGAGAAACTATCAAGAAAACTGGATTCGCCCGCTCTTGGCCGATCCAAGTGTCGTGCTTACTTTAGAATCGGGCTTGTTAGAAGGGCTTTTGGAGCGTTTGTTACAGCATGAGTTGGATATTGTCTTGGCCAATGAAAGCGTGCCGGCGCGTTCAAATCGTCCTTTACATTGCCGTTTTCTTGGCAGTCAAACAGTCTCTCTGGTTGGGCCTGCAAGCATTTGGAAGAACCGTAGTTTGCGGATACCAGACGACTTAGATGAGGTTGATATCGCTCTGCCGGGGCCACGGCATGCGCTACGAGTGCAGTTTGATGCCTTGTGCGCTCGTGCCAGTGTTAAGCCGCGCTTGCGTGCCGAAGTAGATGACATGGCGATGCTGCGTTTGATCGCGCGTGACAGTCAGTGGCTGACTGTGCTGCCAGAGGTTGTCGTGCAAGATGAATTGCATAACGGCAGTTTAGTCATCATTGGTCAATTGCCTGAACTGCAGGAGCAGTTCTACGCGATTACCACACCGAGCTTGCAGAGAAATCCACGACTGGAAGTGTTATTGGCCGGAGCTTGAAAGACGCAGGTTTGCTTAGGTAGCCAGACTGCTTATTCGATTAGCTTGAAGCAGGCCTTAGGCGCAGGAAGGTTAAACTTGGAAATGGTGCGCTCAGGGCACAATTAAGGCGCAGAGGCTTTTTAGCTTTTTTCCGGATGAAATATTACAGGCATAAAAAAAGCCCTAAATCGTTAAAGTTAAGGCTTTTGAATTTGGTTGCGGAAGCAGGATTTGAACCTACGGTTATGAGACGGATGATTTAGCGACACATTAAAAGTCTCTAAATGTTGTTAAACTGCCGCAATGTCTATTATAAGGCGTTTTTCAGCATATTGCTGTTATGGAAATAGAGACAGTTAATGACTAAAGACGCCACACAAAATTGGCACAGAACTTTTTCTTAAGTTGCGAATAAGTTGACCGTAAGGCTCATCTTTTTATGCCTGTTTTTCACGGCTTATTTTATTCAGTAAGTGCTACTGAATTACAGCGGTTGATGCCCTTTCATTCGCTCAATATCCAGCCCCTCAAGCAGCCAACTCCATTGCCGTTCAGACAATGTCAGTACTTCATCGCGCATCTGTTTAGGCCATTTAAACGTGTCTTTTTCAAGACGTTTGTACCATAGGCAAAAACCTGTTTGATCCCAATACAGAACTTTAACTTTATCGCGCTGACGATTACAGAATACAAACAGTGCACAACTAAAAGCTGATAACCGCAAGTGCTCTTCAACGATCACACAAAGGCCGTTGATGCTTTTGCGAAAATCAACCGGCAGCTTATGCAAGTAAATGGCCGGCGGCTCAACAAACATCTTCATACCGACAGCGCTTTGATTAAACCCGCAAGCCAGCGGTGATCAACTGACAAAGGCAAAGTGAGCTCAGTTTGCTGAAAGCGCAACGCCAATGATGCAGCAGAATCTGCTGCTGGCGTGCTTATTGATTGAGCCTGTACCTGAACAAAAGCAGAATCAGAGAGAGTATTTAATAACTCACTGCCCAGCTCAATAAACAGTTGAAGGGCGTGCTCAATATTGGCATGGTAAATA
>SMEP01000220.1_pt1 | contig 12258 bp, 15 predicted proteins | sample 2456231 | NCBI WGS metagenome assembly SMEP01 (sample SAMN10132595, study PRJNA489261) | soil metagenome | isolation source: day1 control-silty clay loam soil ammended with raw manure from dairy cow... | place: USA | collected 2015-05-15
CTCATTTTTGGACTTGCGGCTGCGCTCATAATCGAATGGCAAGTACGAAATCTTCCTATTGAATGGGATTCAATGAAAAAGTTGTCAGTGCCATTTATTGTGTTACTACTTATTTCAATGCGCTTTTTATCGGAAACGGCCTATTCGATGCGCAAATGACTATTTCGATAGCCGAAACTATTGAAGTCTGAAAACTCTGTGTTAAAATAAAAGACAGTTATGAAAAAAAGGAGCGCTATATAATGAACTTACTCGTTTTAAATGGTCCAAATTTAAATCGTTTAGGCAAGCGCGAACCAGCTATTTACGGTTCTGAAACGCTAGACGATGTTAAGTATAAATGTGAAAAACTCGTAGCTGAATTTAATGCTACTGTAGATTTTCGTCAATCCAATCATGAAGGACAGCTAATCGACTGGATTCATGAGGCAGCAGATACAGCAATAGACGGGATTGTGTTTAACCCAGGCGCGTTTACACATACAAGCATCGCACTACGTGATGCAATCGCTTCTGTTGATGTGCCAGTAATCGAAGTACATATTTCAAACATTCATGCGCGTGAAGCGTTTCGCCATGAATCAAAGCTAGCAGCAGAATGTGTGGGCCAAATCTGTGGTCTTGGTACATTTGGTTATGAACTTGCTCTACGCAAGTTTTTACAGCGTTAAAAAGGGGGAATCATATAATGAAATTAGCGAAATTACGTCAGGCATTAATCGATCAAAATGTCGATGCCATCTTAATTACAAACGAATATAACCGTCGTTACATGACAGGCTTTACAGGAACTGCAGGTGTTGCGGTCGTTTCTCAAAACGACGCGGTGTTTATTACAGACTTCCGTTATACAGAGCAAGCAGCAGTACAAGTAAAGGATTTCCGCATTGAGCAACATAAAGGGACAATTTTTGAAGAAGTTGCCAAACAAGTGGCGTTAATGGGCGTGAAAACGTTAGCTTTCGAGAAAGATGCCATGCATTATGGTACGTATGAAGTGTATAAAGCGGCTGTAAAAGCTGATTTTGTTCCACTTTCGGGTGTAATTGAAAAAATTCGCTTGATTAAGAGTCAAGAAGAGATTAATATTATTAAGGTTGCATGTGAAATTGCAGACAATGCATTTACACATATTTTAAATTTCATTAAGCCTGGTATTACAGAGCTTGATGTGTCCAATGAATTAGAATTTTTCATGCGTAAACAAGGTGCTACAAGCTCATCTTTTGATATTATCGTTGCGAGTGGCTTACGTTCAGCGTTGCCACATGGAGTTGCGACTGATAAGGTAATTGAAACAGGTGATTTTGTAACACTTGATTTTGGTGCTTACTATAATGGTTACATTTCGGATATTACACGTACAGTAGCTGTAGGACAACCTTCAGAAAAGTTAGTGGAAATGTACAACGCTGTGCTAGAATCACAACTTTTAGCGCTAGAAAAAGTAGGTCCTGGCATGACGGGTGCACAGGCGGATGCCGTAGCTCGTGATTATTTAAAATCAAAAGGCTTAGGCGAAGCATTTGGTCACTCTTTAGGTCATGGTATTGGTTTAGAAGTGCATGAAGGTCCTGGCCTGAATTTCCGTACAGAAGTGGTGTTAGAGCCAAATATGACGGTAACAATTGAGCCAGGTGCTTACATTCCTGGCGTGGGCGGCGTTCGAATTGAGGACGATATTTTAATCACAGAAACAGGTAATGAAATCCTAAATCATTCGGATAAACAATTAATTATTTTATAATTTTGGAGGAAATAACTCATGATCTCAGTAAACGACTTCCGTACAGGTTTAACAATTATCGTAGAAGGTAACTTATTCCGCGTACTAGAATTCCAACACGTAAAACCAGGTAAAGGTGCAGCATTCGTGCGTTCTAAATTACGTAACTTACGTAACGGTAACGTAACAGAAAAAACTTTCCGTGCTGGTGAAAAAGTAGAAAAAGCGATGATCGATAACCGCAAAATGCAATATTTATATGCACAAGGTGACGAGCACGTATTCATGGACTTAGAGTCTTATGATCAAACAACGTTAAGTGAAGTACAAATTAAAGATGAGTTAATGTACTTATTAGAAAACATGGAACTTCACATCCAATCTTTCTTAGGTGAGTTAATCGGTATCGAATTACCAAACACAGTAGTTCTTGAAGTTGCTGAAACAGAACCAGGTATTAAAGGTGATACAGCTTCAGGCGGTACGAAACCTGCGAAAATGGAAACTGGCTTAATGGTAAACGTACCATTCTTCGTAAATGAAGGCGACAAATTAATCATCAACACAACTGATGGTTCTTACGTATCTCGTGCGTAAGTAATTGAGAAGATAGCAATGCTGCAATACGTGGCATTGCTATCTTTTTTTTGTCGAAATTCATCAGGAACAAAAGGTAGATAATGCTTTCTAATTATAGCCAAATAAGGATGAAATTAAGTATAATCTAAGAAAGGAGTGAAATTTCATGATTTCAAAATTACAATTAGCAAAGCCAGTTATCCAAGCGCCAATGGCTGGGATTACGACACCAACATTTGTTGCAGCATGCTGTGAAGCGGGAGTGTTAGGCTCAATTGGTGCAGGCTATTTAAATGGTGCTGAAACAAAAACATTTATTCAAGCGGTAAAAGCGCTTACAAATAAGCCTTTTAGTGTGAATTTATTTATACAAGAAGAGCCACGCATTGATCTTGGTGTGCTACAGGCAGCACGTGCAGCACTGCAACCGATTTATGAGGACTTAGGTATTCCTGATACGCAACGTGTCGTTTCAACGGAAGTATTTGAAGGGCAAATTCAAGCGGTTTTAGATGAAGATGTAAAATGCGTTTCCTTTACATTTGGCATACCTTCTGAGGAAGTGATCAATCGTTTAAAGAATAAGGATGTATATTTAATCGGAACGGCAACAACGGTTGAAGAAGTACTCGCCGTACAAGAAGCTGGTTTTGATGCAGTTGTTGTACAGGGGAGTGAAGCAGGTGGCCATCGCGGTTCATTTACACAGGATCTCGTGTTAATCTCAACAGCTGAGCTTGTCGAAACAGCGAAAGAGAAAGTTTCAATTCCACTTATCGCAGCTGGTGGCATTATGAATAAAGAGCATGCAGATCACATGTTTAGTTTAGGTGCTGATCTTGTGCAAATTGGGACAGCGTTAATGACTGCTTATGAATGTCAGGCAAGTAAGGCGCACAAAGAAGCGATTTTAACATCAAAAGAACAATCAACAACGCTTTCAAAAGTTTTCACAGGGAAATATGCGCGCGGCCTCAAAAATAAATTTACTGAACAGTTAAAAGATGCGAAAATAGCGCCATATCCAATTCAACATTATTTAACGTTACATATTCGTAAAGAAAGTGCGATTCAAAACAAGCCAGAATATTTATCATTATGGATGGGTGAGAACGGTTATTTAGCAAGAGAAGCATCCGTACAGGAAATTATCGATAGTTTACTTTAATCCATTTTTAGAAGCTGTATGAAAAGATGAAACCTTTTCATACAGTTTTTTTGTGCTTAATAAGCGTACTTTTGCATATAGTTTGTCGTAAAGGAGGCGCGCAAAATGGAATTACAAGATGTACTGCGCGTTGCAGGAGTAGGCATTGTCATTGCCCTGCTGCATCTGTTTTTTGAACAACTTGGTAAAAAGGAATTTTCATATTTTTTATTTTTCGTTGCCTATTTGTACATGACGCTCGAGCTGCTCCGTTTTTTAAAGCTTTTCTTCCAGGAAATCGCCGTATTTTTCCAGTGGTTAATGGCATTTAGCTAATGGTCACATTATTTGCCTCCGTTGTATTTATTGTGTTGCTTATATTTTTACAGCAGTTATTTGACAAGCTTCATCCGATCATTGTCGTCATTTTCTTTTTCGTTTTGCTGCATTTTATATTGCGGACGCAATTATTTCCACTGTGGCAACAGCTAGCGACATTATTTCAAAATGTTCCTTATAGTAAAGGGCTCTTGTATACGGCACTGTTATTTTTATGTAAAGAAGTCTTTTGTGCCTTACTAGAACAATTGGAATATGAAGCATATGCCGTACTTGTGACGCTATCGGTGCGCTTAACCGTTGTAGTGTATTGGGTGAATGAACTCGTTCTACCTTTTCAAACAATACTTCGATTAATGGAAAGGCTGTCGTAATGGAGACGTTTTGGCAACTGTTTGCAGCACCACTTCAATCGATTTCGCACTTACTCATCATGAGCACGGTCTATATAGGGCTCTATTTATTGTTTTTAGCCATCGTACCAAAGGAAGCAGCGTTAATTGAACAATTGTTTGTCCTGCTATTTATTGTGAGTTTTGCACAGCCGGTTATTGAAGCGTTTGTTGTGCTGTATGAACTCATATCGCTCTTACAACACTTTTTCATCGCTGTCATTCCGATTTTGTCGCTCATGCTACTGACAATGCAATCCGTTTTTACTTTGCTTGCGTGGAACCCAATTGTTATTGTGATTATCCAATTTTTATTATTTGTGGCAACAAAGCTACTCATTCCTTCATTAATCATAGCGCTACTTCTCGATGTGGCCACAAAGATTTTCCCGGCTATTTCATTTGCCAAGGCTTCGGAGTTGATACGTAGCTCTGTCCTTAGTTTTATCATTGCGTCTGTTGTCGCACTGACTTCTATTTTAACCTTTTCCGGTGCTGCGCTCATTCAACTCAATGATGCGGTTAAATCGCCCATAAAAAAGCTGATTGAACAAAATATCCCGCTAATCGGAGGTTTAATCGTTGAAGGACTGTCCTTTTTCCAAAAATCACAATCGCTCGTATCTACTTTTCTTGGCGTGTCTTTTTTAGCAGTCGTATTTAGTGCGGCATTTGCACCGGCAGCCATTTTATTAGTACATGCTCTTACTTTTAAATTCATTGGAGCCGTAATGGAACCATTTACGAATGCTAGAATAAGCGCACTATTTGATGATGTAGGAAAGACACTATTTGTCGCATGTGCAGTTAGCGGCTTACTAGGCTTTGCGATTTTATTTATCGTATTGCTGTGTATCTTTTTTGCTCAAATGTCCATTGGGGGGAGCTCATAGCATATGATCCAATTGTTTTTATTTGTTTTGCTCGGGAGTAGCTTATTAATTTTTGTGGAAGAAAAGGAATGGCAGGCATATGTCAAATTAGCTTTGTATCTTCTTTTAACAACATCGATTGCGTCGCTTTTAGCATAAAACTGAGAGGCACTTCATACATTATGATGAATTAGCTGAAGTAAGGGGGCGTAGTTGCTTACAAATGTGGATAAACCAAAAGCAAGCCGTCCTTTATTTATAGGTTTAATGTTGATTGTAGGGATTGTGATTTTTTTCAGTATGAATTTTTCATCGCAGACAGACCGCGCCGACACATCAGAACAGCAGCTCGCAAAAATATTAAGTGAAATGGAGGGAGTTGGACAAGTATTCGTATATTTTCATTATGAACAGCAAAAACAGCAACAATTTTTAGCTGTTACACAACAACAAACAATCTCTGGTGTCATGGTCGTGGCACAGGGGGCAAATGATGTGAAAGTGCAGCTGTTAGTAAAGAAGACGGTAGGTAATGTACTGCAAATACCAATGCATCGTATTCAAGTAGTGGCGATGCAACCTAAGGAGGAAGCGAAATGAAAGTAAAAAAACGAACAGTATGGTTCTTAACTTTAGCGAGTTTAGTAGCAGTAATTTCTGTCTATTTTGTTGTTGAAAATGACAATACGCCAAATTTATTAGCGCTTTTTACGAATGAAACGCTTGATAAAGCGGAAATACTAGGAGTAAGTCAGGACGGGTCGCAAACAGTGACGTCAGAAAGTGAAATGTTTCAGCAAGTACGCTTAGAGCAAGGCAATCAACGCAGCCAGCTACGTGAACAATTAACACAAAAAATCGCTTCTGCACAGCTAACGCCTGAGGAAAAAAATGCAGCGTTTAATGAAATGGAGCAACTGATTAAATTAGAATCTTCAGAAGCGATGCTGGAGATGCTCATTAGATCCTTAGGATATCCTGATGCACTTGTGCGAATTGATGATCAAAAAATTGCGGTCACGGTCATGTCAGATGAAATCGTCTCAACACAACAAGCAAATGATATTGTCTATATTGTACGCACAGAAATGGATGATAATGTAGTTGTAACCGTTAACACCGAGCCATTTAATTAAAAATTTTCAATAATTATACAATAATTTGAATGTGTTATATAGCAGTTACGTTAAAAATTCATTGTTTTAACATAGAAATGTTGTGTTTTATACGAATTTTTCTATAAAATAAAAATAAGTATTTCAAAATAGTCGGAAAAATTATAAAATAGTTTTTGTATTCATTATTACTTTTTAAAAGGGAGAGTTAAGAATGTTCAAAGTTCAAGAAATCCGTGAAATTATCAAATTAGTAGACGCGTCTTCAATTGACGAGTTCGTGTACGAAGCAGATGGCGCAAAAGTTAAATTAAAAAAGAAAAACGGCGTTACGGAAGTTGTAGCTCCTAAAAAAGCAGTTGAAGCAGCACCAGCACCAGTTCAAGCTCCAGTAGCAGCACCAGCACCAAAAGCAGAAGTGGCAGTAGCACCAGCAGCTCCAGCAGTAGCAGATACAACAGAACTACATAAAATCACTTCTCCTATGGTTGGGACATTCTATCAATCTCCAAACCCAGAATCACCAGCTTTCGTAGCAGTAGGCGATAAAGTAGGCGACGAGTCAATCGTTTGTATCGTAGAAGCGATGAAATTATTCAATGAGATCGAAGCAGAAATTAAAGGTGAAATCGTAGAAATCTTAGTAAAAGATGGCCAATTAGTAGAATACGGTCAACCTTTATTCTTAGTAAAAGCTGAATAATAAGGAGCGCACATACCAATGAAAAAAGTATTAATCGCAAACCGTGGCGAAATTGCAGTACGTATTATTCGTGCTTGTAAAGAGCTAGGTATTCAAACGGTAGCAGTATATTCTGAAGCTGACGCAGATGCGTTACACGTAAAATTAGCTGACGAAGCGTATTGCATCGGTCCAAAATTATCAAAAGACTCTTATTTAAGCTTCCCAGCCGTTTTAGGCGTAGCGCAAAAAACAGGTGTTGATGGTATTCACCCTGGTTACGGTTTCTTAGCGGAAAACGCAGCATTTGCAGAAGCTTGTGAAAACGCAGGTATTAAATTCATCGGTCCTTCATCGGACGCGATTAAAATTATGGGGATTAAAGACGTTGCTCGTGACACAATGGAAGCGGCAAACGTACCTTTAGTTCCAGGTACAGGAATTGTTCCTGATATCGAAACAGGTAAAGAATGGGCAGCGAAAATCGGTTACCCAGTCATCATTAAAGCAACAGCTGGTGGTGGCGGTAAAGGGATCCGTGTCGCACGTTCAGAAGACGAGCTTGTAAAAGGCATCGATATTACGCAAAAAGAAGCAGCAGCGGCATTCGGCAACCCTGGTGTTTACTTAGAGAAATTTATCGAGTACTTCCGTCACTGTGAAATCCAAGTATTAGCAGATGGTCACGGTAATGTTGTTCACTTAGGTGAGCGTGACTGTACGGTACAACGCCGTATGCAAAAGCTTGTAGAAGAAGCTCCATCTCCAGCGTTAACGCCTGAGCGTCGCGCTGAGATGGGTGAAGCAGCAGTAAAAGCAGCGAAAGCTTGTAACTACGAAGGTGCTGGTACGATTGAGTTCATCTATGATTACCAAGCAGATAAATTCTACTTCATGGAAATGAACACACGTATTCAAGTTGAGCACCCTGTAACTGAAATGATTACTGGTGTTGACCTAGTTCAACAACAATTAAAAATCGCTTCTGGTGCAGCGTTACCATTCAAGCAAGAAGATATCAAAATCAACGGTTGGGCAATGGAGTGCCGTATCAACGCTGAAAATGCATATAAAAACTTTATGCCTTCAGCGGGTACTGTAGACACTTACGTGATTCCTGGCGGTTATGGTGTACGTGTGGACTCTGCAGTATATGCAGGTTACACAATCCCACCATACTATGATTCAATGGTAGCAAAATTAATCGTTCACGCAGATACGCGTGAAGAAGCGATTGCAAAAATGAACCGCGCATTATCTGAGTTCGAAGTAGCTGGCCCTGGAATTAACACAACTATTCCTTTCCACCAAGCACTTATGAACAACGATGTATTCAAATCAGCGGAATTTAACACGAAGTTCCTTGAAGAGAATGATATTTTAGGCGCTAAAGCGAAGGCTTAATCGTTTCTAAGGAATAAGACGGGGAATAAAACAATAAATTAAGATACTAAATTTTTTACCTTCTAATAATGCATTTATTAGGAGGTTTTTTCATGTCCAAAAATAAAGTAGGGTGCGGATGTTGTTTTAATTAGTAAGGCTCTTTCTCATAAATCTTTAGCGGTTACAACGCGGTATCTTGGGATCAGTTTATGTGATTTTAACTTAATTAGGGATTGCCCTTCTCAAAAAGGTAAGGTCAAGGGTTCGAGTTTCTCTGTCTAATGTTTTTTGTAAGAAACAAAAAATAATTTATTTATGGAGGCAAGAGGATGATTGAGAAACAAAATAAACTAATTCAGTCTTTGATTAAAGGAACTAAAGACCGAAAAATTCTTTGGGAATCTGCTTTGCAATTATCATATAGATTAGCTACAGATAAAATAAATGATTTTGAAGTTGCTAATGCTTATGGTTTTAAAAAAACAATTAATGAAGAAAGCTATATCTTTATAATTTGTGAGTTTAAATATGAATGGGATGGAGTAGTGGGTTTTGCTGAAAGTACTGCATACTATTCTTTTACAATTCATAGAGGTAAAGATTCTGAAATAGTACATGAAATTGGAACTGAAAATGAAAATCTAAGTAAGCTATTTTTGTTAGCGGAATTTAGCGATAGTTTTTGATAAAAGAAAGTAAATAATAATGAGCAAAAGGCGACTAACCAACGATACCAATCGCTGTTAGCGGCCTTTTTAAATTGTGTAAAAGTCTATTATTTGAATAATTTGATAATAATAAAAATTATAACTTTTGAGCATCTGTGATAAAAATATTGCATTTCATATCAAAAACGAATATTATAATTAAGTTCTTAAATAATGTTCGTGTTTTGAAAGAAGGAATGTACATGTTTCAATTAAAAGAAAACGGCACAACGGTAAAGCGTGAGTTATTTGCGGGTTTAACTACGTTTTTAACAATGGCCTATGTCATCATCGTCAATCCAATTATATTAGCAGATGCGGGTGTGCCAATTGATCAAGTATTTATGGCCACAATTATTGCCGCAGTAATCGGTACGGGCTGGATGGCACTATGTGCAAACTATCCAATCGCCGTAGCACCAGGAATGGGCTTAAATGCGTATTTCACATATACAGTCGTGTTAGCGTCAAATGGAGAAATTACTTATTTAACAGCCTTCTCAGCAGTTTTTGTTGCAGGTTTACTATTTATAATTATTAGTTTAACGCCGTTCCGTGAAAAATTAATTACGGCAATCCCAGAAAATTTAAAATTAGCAATTACAGCTGGTATTGGGTTATTTATTGCCTTTATCGGTTTACGTATGTCAGAAATCGTTGTTGATTCCAATGATTCAAATTTAGTCAAATTCGGTAATATTACGGACCCAGCAACTTTACTAACATTTGTCGGGTTATTCATTACGGTTGCATTAATGGCACGTAAAGTGAATGGTGCCATCTTTATCGGGATGATTATCACAGCGATTATCGCAATGCTTACAGGTCAATTAACAATTGATAAAGTTGTTGCCGTGCCGCATTTACCAGAAGGTGTATTAGTATTCAATCCAATCGATGCAGTTAAAGAAGTAATTGAATACGGCCTTTATGGTGTAGTATTCTCGTTCATTTTAGTAACGTTATTCGATACAACAGGTACGATGATTGGTGTTGCTAAGCAAGCAGGCTTAATGAAGGACGGGAAATTACCTCGTGCGCGTAAGGCATTAATGTCAGATTCACTTGCGACAACATTTGGTGCAATGTTTGGTACGAGCCCATCAACGGCCTATTTAGAATCAGGTTCAGGTGTTGCAGTAGGCGGTCGTACAGGGTTAACATCATTAACAGTAGCGCTACTGTTTCTTGTCGCATCATTCTTTGGCCCACTTGTTGGTTCATTGTCAGGTGTTGCAGCGATTACCTCTCCGGCATTAATTATCGTCGGTAGCTTAATGATCGGTGCTGTGAAAAACATGAAATGGGATGACATTGAAGATGCCTTCCCGGCGTTCTTAGTTATTTTATCAATGCCATTAACATCAAGTATTTCAACGGGGATTGCACTGGGCTTTATTAGTTATCCACTAGTGATGATTTTTAAAGGTCGCGCACGTGATGTGCATCCGTTAGTATATATTTTCGCAGTGCTGTTTGTGTTACAGCTTGCGTTTATGCCGCACTAATCAATACCGCCCAGGGGAGTTTCCTTGGGTGGTTTTTTGGTTGTTAAGGAAATTATAAATTATCGCATTGTGGAAAACTTTACATAAAGTTTTGTCTACGTCTAGGCTAAAGCGCCAGCTGCTCGAGGCGTTTCGAAATGCTCTACGCGTGGCAAGCACGCTAGGAGCCTTCCTCCAACGCTTTTCGCAGCTAAACGGGCGCTTTAGCGCTTTTGTTCTTCCCGATAATTGAAACTTCTATCAGTTGTTCATCGTATAACAACAAAGGGGTTAAGGAGAATGAAAAAATTAGGGATGCTATTCGTGTTCATGCTATTACTTGTAGGATGCACTCAAAGTGAAGTGCAACCAGAAGTGACAGATTTTCAAGTAGATGTGACAAATCCATTATGCGTGCAATTTGGTCCGAGTTATCAATTTAGTCATGATTATCAAGCGGAGTCGAGTAATTGCACATTAAATGAAGACCTAATGCGAGAAGTGTATGCAGTAGCGAAAACTATACCGTATGTACAGGGAACGAAAGATCAGTTTGAACATTACCTTGAGAAGTGGGCGAACGAAGACGGAACCGCTTCAAAGGAAATCCTCATCTTTTGGCAAACACTGAAAAATGGCGAAACGAGTAATTTTGTTGCGATTTATGATGATGGTCGCTTTAATTTCCAAAGTGAGGACGATAAAACAGATTTGTTATCGACCGAAACGTATCCTGAAAAATTTGATCAGCTCTTAAAACTGCTGGCAAAATACGAATAGCCACGCACATTTGGTAGTCAAACTGAATCGAACCATGATATGATTTTTTTCGTTATATTAAAGAGAAGGTGAACAGCTTGTGGGATTCGATGAAGTGGCTCATTCCAAACGTGCAGCCACCAACATGGACGGACGGCCTCATCGCGATTGCGATTGTCGTTGTAGGAATTTTGGTGATTCGATTTGTTATAAAAAAAATAGTATTTAAATTTGCATCAATACTAGAGAAACGTGAGCATCCGGTGATGAGTGATATTGTAAAAAGTATCTATCCATCACTGAGCAATGCCCTCCTATTTTCGGTGTTTGTTATCGCGTGTACACTGTTATTTGAAGTACGATTATTTGAACTGAAAAGAACGAGTGTTATTATTGATTCGGTTTATATTTACTTTGCATTTAAAGCATTACATGATGTGCTCGGCTTTTATTTAGAAAACCCAGGGCGCTTTGAAACGGGGAAAGATCAAGATGTATTAACGCCATTTTTCCTGCGTATGAGCAAAGTAGCGGTGATGGTGATTGCGCTATTTACGATTGCGTCGCTGTGGAATTTTAATTTAAATGGCTTTTTTACGGCGATTGGCTTAACCGGAGTGGCGCTGGCCTTTGGTATACGTGACACACTCGCGCATATATTTAGTGGTATGAGCGTGGCGCTCGATAAGCCGTTTCAAATTGGCGATTGGGTCATGACAGGTGACGAAAAAATCGATGGTACAATTGAGGATATTAATTTACGCAGTACGCTTATTCAAACATCGGATAAGGGGCTCGTTTATGTGCCGAACTCGTATTTAGTCAATCGTCCCATCTATAATTTATCGAAGCGTACACAGCGGAAAGTCGAGCAGTATTTGTTTTTATCAACGGCGAATAGCGAAGAAAAAATTGTCCAGTTTGTTGAGACCTTGCGCGAACAAATTGCCCTGCATCCGAAAACGTTAAAAGCCATTATTCATGTGGCAGTTGATGAAATTCGTCCAAGTGCCTGTCGTGTATTCGTTCGTTATTTTGTGGATACGAACGATACGGAAGTGATGCTG